>FLOH01000345.1_pt1 | contig 111116 bp, 108 predicted proteins | sample 756751 | NCBI WGS metagenome assembly FLOH01 (sample SAMEA4026879, study PRJEB14308) | marine metagenome | biome: coastal water; material: water | depth 74 m
AAGTTGGTGGATAAAGAGCAGTCTTATTTCTGGAGCCGTCGCTGGCAACAGGGAGAGGCCGCGGTTGAAGCTGATGTTGCCGCCGGGCGGGTACATGACTTTCTGGACGCGGCAGGAGCTATTGAGTATCTCCATAAACGCGGCGGCAGCAGCCCGGACTAATGACTGTACGCCTGTCAGAGCATTTTGTCAGCCAGTATGCCGGATTATCTAAAACCTTACAGCGTAAGGTTGATAAAGCCCTGAGATTGTTGGACGCCGACCACCGCCACCCCGGACTCCGCAGCCATCCGGTACAGGGCGCGCCGGGCATTTTTGAGGCTTATGTTGATGATAAATACCGCATGACTTTTGAACGTGACGGTGAGGTGCTTTTTCTCCGCAATGTTGACAATCACGATGAATGTTTGAAGAAGCCATATTGAGCCCCCGCCCCGCAACACATCCCTCATATAAACCTGTCTTTGCGAGACCTGCCTGACGGCAGGTCGTGGCAATCTCATTGCTTTGACACCATGCCGTGGCGGGGGTGGGAATTGAAGCCGTCGGGTGAGATTGCCACGTCGCTACGCTCCTCGCAATGACAGTAAAATGAATGTCTTTTGATGGCTGAAAGCTACTCGTTCAGGCCCAGTTCCGGATAATTTCCTTTCAGCCATTCAATCAATAACCGGTGCAGGTGGACTGCCAACTCAACAACACCTTGTACGTCCTGGTCCGAAACCACGCCTGTCATCTCATAATCGGATAAATTGCGTTTGCGGCGATAACGGTTGAATAGAGAAATCTTTGCCGGTTCCGGATCAAGGGTGAACTTCAATGATTGAATGGTTATCAAATGGTTTGCCTCGCCCGTGGTGCGGTAGCCCTTGGCTGCCAGAGCGGCCCTGGCGGCCATCAAAGCGGCGTTATAGGCGGTAATAAAGCGGCGATCCAGGCTCAGGTTTTCAGCCTGGGTATCTTTCATGTCCCGGTCAAAAACAGACAACAGCCGCGCGATTTCTTCACGGCTGGTAACATGATTCTTTAATTTGGCTTCAGCCAGCCAGTCTTCCAAGCTCATCTTCACCACCGATCAAGAATATTTTTTCACCTTTAACTACCGCAGTCAGAAAGTGATGGCCTTCGTTCAACTTGCGGTGGAATTCCGTTGCTGTATAGAGCGCCGGGTTGATTTCCCGGCCAAGCCGGTTTTCCGCCTCGTCCAGCAAGACGGTTAATTTTTCCGGCGGTATGTCGCCGATTACCATCAGGTCAATATCGCTGCTCTTGTTCTCATCACCGGCGGCGAAAGACCCGAAGATAAAGGCGAGTTGGATTTGCTTGGCTGCCGGAGCCAGTATCGCCCGCAGCCCATCGCCGATGCCGGTGGTTTTGACTATCAGGCCGTGAAGTTCGTTGAAAACCTGGCTTTTCCGGTTGGCCTGGTAATATTTTTGCCGGCCCTCGGCGATACAGATCAATATGCCGGCCCTTTCCAGGCGTGCCAGTTCCCGGCTGAGGTTAGTGGAGTCTTCCTTCAGTATTCCGGTCAACTGGCGGACATAATAACGCTCATCTGGGTGGCTAAACATCCATCCCAGCAATTTGGCCCTCAGTTTTGATCCTGAGATTGTCTCCAGTATGGTCATAATGCAGTAATAATTACCTCTAATGCGGTATTATATACTGCGATATACGGAAAATCAAGGGGCTGAAAAACAGCAATCAGCCAGCCATAGGGGCAAGGCCATTCCAGCCCCGCCGCCCCCCTCTGCCCCAAATTCTAAATCCCAAGCACTAAATCCTAAACAAATCCCAATGACCAAATATCAAAGGCTCAAAACCCCGTCTGTAGGGGCGAGGCACTGCCTCGCCCGCCCGGTTCCCCCGCCCCGTTTCGGACATTAGAATTTAGAATTTTGAAATTATTTAGGATTTAGATATTAGATATTCGGCTCCCCCCAAAATAAACCCCAAAAGTGTAACTTTTGCCCATTGACTCTTCGCCACCTGCATGTTATCATATGTTCTATCTTGTTAATCCGGCAATAAAGAGCCTATGAATTATTTGTTTCCCCAAAGATAATCACCCTTTTCGGGGTTTATCAATCGTAAAAAAGAGTGTCGTTTCCGTCGTATTCAACATGCTGAACCACTCTGCCGTATATACACTGTCTTTGCGAGACCTGCCTGACGGCAGGTCGTGGCAATCTCACTGCTTTGACACCATGCGGCGGCGGGGTTGAGGGCTGGGATTGCAGCCGTCGAGTGAGATTGCCACGTCGCTGCGCTCCTCGCAATGACAGTAAAATGAATGTCTTTGCGAGACCTGCCGGTGGCAGGTCGTGGCAATCGCATTGCTTTACCACCATGCCGTGGCGGAGGGGTTGGAATTGCAGCCGTCGAGTGAGATTGCCGCGTCGCTGCGCTCCTCGCAATGACAGGCTTTTGTGGGGGAGGGGATTAAGAGACAATTGTGGAAAATGGCGCGCTTGGCGGGGCTCGAACCCACGACCTCAGCCTTCGCAGGGCTGCGCTCTATCCATCTGAGCTACAAGCGCCGGTGCCTGGGGGAAATGGTGCCGAAGGAGAGATTTGAACTCTCACGCCCTTGCGGACACTACGCCCTGAACGTAGCGCGTCTGCCGTTCCGCCACTTCGGCGTGGTTGGATTACAGGCAAGTGTCAATTATACTGAGCGGGTTGTTTACTGTCAATCGGACGGCAGCTACCGTTCCAATATCAAAACTGGGTACTCACCCTGTTTCCAATTGACGAGAGAAATCTACAATTGATGGATTGATTTGAGTTTGGCGATGAGGCCTGCAATTTCAGGCGGCTCTGCTTTGTCCGGCGGCGGGCCTATGGGGTCATCGAAAGTATCATCGAGAAGAACAGACAACGTCGCCGCCACCGAAGCCGCCAGCGCCCCCGTGTGATAGCCGCCTTCCAAAAAGAGCGCCAGCGGTCCACCACAGTCAATTGCCAGTTGTTTCACCCGCTGTGTCATTGCGGCGTAGCCGCTGACCGAAAGCCGCGTATCGCTTAGAGGGTCGGCCCAATGGCCGTCATAGCCTGCGGAAACCAGTACCAACTCCGGCTTATAGCGCCGCACCGCCGGTATGATGATTTCATCAAAGGCGCCAAGGTACTCCGTGTCACCGCAACCGGGTGGCAGGGGGATGTTGAGCCTGGTGGCGGTCTGGGAACTGCCGCTTGATACAAAACCTCCGATATCATCGGCGACACCGGTACCGGGGTAGTGCGGATACTGATGAATTGAGATATAGAAAACGTCCGGGTCTGTATCAAAAATGGCCTGAGTGCCGTTGCCGTGGTGAACATCCCAGTCGATGATGACAATCCGATTGATACCGAAGCGCCGCCGCGCCGACATGGCCGCGATGGCGATATTGTTCAGCAAACAGAATCCACTACCGCGACTGGGAAAGGCGTGGTGACCAGGTGGGCGGGCCAGCACCATGCTAATACAATCAGACAGCCTGCCACTTGCTATTGCCTCTACGGCTGCCACAGCGCCTCCGGCGGCATACACCGCCGCTGTCCAGGACTCCCCCGAAATGATAGTGTCACCGTCAAGTTGTCCGCCGCCGTGCCGGGATAGATTTTCAAGCTCCGTCAGGTAAGCGTCAGTATGTACAGTCAGTAGTTCTTCCCTGGTTGCCGGACTGGCCTCTACGTGTGTCATGAGGTCAAGCAGACCGCTGGCCGCTAAGTGCCTCATAACTGCTTCAAGGCGCTCCGGGGCTTCCGGATGGTACAGGCCGGGATTGTGGCGGAGGGAGGAAGGGTGATAGACGTAAGCGGTCAATATCTATATCCTAATATCTAAAGTGGAAGCGCCATTAGCGGGTCTATTGATATTCGTGCTGCCGATTCCGCTGAGAGGTCTTATCTCTTCATATTTACAAACTGCAACGGAATATCGTAGTCCTGCTCTTTAAGTTGCCGCATAATTTCCTGCAAGTCATCGATATTTTTACCGGTGACCCGCAGTTGTTCGCCCTGGATGGCCGGTTCCACCTTGAGTTTCAGGCTCTTGATGAATTTGACTATTTTCTGAGCGGTTTCCTTGGCAATACCCTCTTTGATCTTAACTTCCATTTCCGCTCCGCCTTGCGCTGTGGCTTCCATCTTGCCGAAGTCCAGGCATTTGGGGTCAAGGCTGAAACGCACCACCTGCCCGATGAGTATTTCCATCATCGCCTTGACCTTTAAGTCGTCAGCGCTTTCCATGTGGATGGTTTTCTCTTTCCGGTCAAGAGTTATCTCAGATTTAATATTACGGAAATCGTAGCGGGTGGTGATATCCCGCTTCACGTTATTGATAGCATTGTCCAGTGCTTGCAGGTCAACATCGCTGACTACATCTACTGACGGCATATATTCCCCCTGTTTTACGATTTTGTTAGGGCCATTCTACCATGAATACAGCGGTGAATCCCGCACTTACTTCAATCTATCTTCCTCGCCTTGGCCACGAATGGGAAGCATCACATTCGGTACTTTGAATTTTGATATTAGGATTTTGCATAAAGGCTTGTGACCTTAGGGGCCATAAACTATACTTAAACTATCAATCGGGAGGTATCGCGTGTCACTTGATATTACCAAAGTGGCCGGGCAGATAGGTGCCATGGCAGACAAGCTGAAGCAAGGCGCCGCTGACCGCCGCGCCCATCTTGCCGCTGCCATTGATAAAATCAGCGGCGAGATTGATGCCGTCGCCTTGCGTGAGAAAGTGCGCCAGAGCAAGACCAGTTTTTTGCTGGCCGCCCCGACAACCAGCCTTGATGAAAGGCACTCAGCGCCGCCTCCTCCTGATACCTACAGCGTCATCGCCACCGATGGTTCCCATATAGACTTTGACCGTCATCACTCAGCACCCTGCTGTCTCATCAATATTGGTAAAGTGCGGCTGGATTACGGCGACGATTTCGGGGCCAGCCTTGAAAGCTCACCGCGGCTGCTGTCCGATGACGATGATCTGGTCATCCACGACCCGGCAAGCAACAGAGAGACGCCGTTGCAAGGGGCGCTGTTGGGCATCAAACGTGATGTCGAGGAGTTTCAGGCTCTGACAGCGATAGCCTCGGTGCTACCGCCCCAGCGTCCCGCCCTGGCTCTGTCCGACGGCAGCCTCATCCGCTGGAGTCTGACCACCTCAAATTATGAGGCTTATGTCCTGCGGGAATTGCTTGATAACGGCTATTTGAAATGTCTTGATGAGTTCAAAAAGCTCTGTTCAGAACGCCCGCTGGTCGTGGCTTCCTACATCTCCCAGCCCGGCGGTGTGGAAGTGGTCAACACTCTTCGTCTGACCCTGTGCCCCTATGAACCAGCCAACTGCGACCGTCACTGCGGCGAGATTAAGAATGGTGAACGGCCCTGCGACCGGGTATCCGGTGTCTCCGATGCCGCGCTTTTTGACATGTTTCTCGATATCGGTGAACGGTCGGCAGTGTTTGAGAGTACATCCAAAGTTCTGGGGCAGTACTACGGAGCGCACCACATCTGTTTCTTCTATCTTAAACTCGAAGATGAGATTGCCCGCGTTGAACTACCCTGCTGGCTGGCCGCCGATGCCGACCGGATCAACATGATTCATTCATTGATCCTGGAACAGGTGAAGAAGGGTAACGGCTATCCCGTCGCCCTGGCCGAAGCCCATGAACAGGCGGTAGTCACCGGCGCCGACCGGGCCGTCTTCTATGAGGTAGTTGACGTTTATCTGGCCGAACAGGGCCTGCCGACCGGAGTTTCCGCCAAAAGCTTCAGCAAACAAGCGAGGTGGATATAGATAAGCTCCTCTCCCCGAAGGGAGAGGATTAAGGTGAGAGGGAGTTCCCGAAAGGAGCCGGACAATGTATGAGTTGGATAAAAACAAAATCCTGGCCGTCGCCCATGATGCGGTGGCTAAACACGGTTATGTCTCCTATTCCGACTTCAATGACTACCTGCGGGAACTTATCATAAAGAAAAAGCTCCAACCTATCCAAGGTGGCCGCGTTCAGTGGACTATAAAGAAGATGCTTGAGAATCAGGCTAACCCGATTGAAGACCATTATGTTTATACCCGAGTCGGCACAAAAACACTCTTCTATCCGGCGGCTCTGATGGGCAATAATCCATTCCTTAATCCGCCGATGAAGCAGGCAAGATTAGAATGATATATACACCGCAAAACACATCAAGGAGGCAAAATTGCCCAATAATGAATTAAAAATCGCCGAGGTCATCATGACTTCCAGCACCGGCTTCACCGCCCAGTGCTATGATCTGGCCGCCGCGCCGGCACTTGGCTCCCTGGTCAAAACATCAGTTGATAGCGCAGTTATATACGCCGTGGTCGCTCATGTTTCAACGACATCATTGGAGCCGGGTAGAAAGCCCGTCGCCCGCGGCAAAGATGAAGACACAGAAGAGGCCATTTTCAAAGCCAATCCCCACTTGGAAAAGCTGATGCGCTGTGAGGTTGAGGCAATCATCGTCGGACATGACATCGACGGCGAGGTTCGCTACCACCTGCCCCCTCGTCCCGCCCGCCTCCACGGCTTTGTCTATGACTGCGGCACCGATGAGGTGAAAGCGTTCAGCCGGAGAACCGGCTTTATCCCGTTGCTCTTAGCCGCACAAGGGGCCGTCTCCGCTGAGGAAATGACCGCCGCGGCTATCCGTCGCATGAGCGCCTCTTACAGCGGCGATGAACGGCGGCAATTCCTGGTGACAGCAGGACGGGCGCTGGCGCAACTCTTATCCGCTGATTACAACCGCTTGAAAAACATCCTTGAAAGGCTTGCCGTATGAGCATTGAACATAAACTGGGTATCGTCACCGCCGGTTCGCTTAATAAGGGCATCGAGGTAAAACTCGACGGCGCGGCTTCCATTGAGGACATGGCTGTCGGTCGGTACGTCACCATCGAAGGGCTCAAGCGTAAATTCTTCGGCATGATCACTGACGTTTCCCTGGGCGTCACCGATCTCAATCTGACCGTATCGCCGCCGTCCGGCGATGATTTCCTTGCTGAGGTGCTCTCCGGTACCTCGGCCTACGGCTCATTGCACGTCGCTCCCTACCTAACCATCGGCGGCGGAGAAGCGACAGTTGACGGCCCGCAGCCGGTCAAGACCATTCCCAGCCATTTCTCGACGGTGAAAGAGGCTTCGGCGGCGGATATTGAACTGGTCTTCGGCAAGGAGGACAAGGAGCGCTTTTGGATCGGCAACCCACTGGACATGGAGGTCAAGCTCTGCCTTAATCTGCCAGAGTTCGCCAAGCGCTCCAACGGCATCTTCGGCAAGAGCGGCACCGGCAAGACCTTTTTAACCCGTATGCTGCTCATCGGCCTGCTGCAAAAGTCCGCCGCGGTGAATCTGGTTTTTGATATGCACTCTGAATACGGCTGGGCCGGCACCTCTGAGAAAAAACGTCAGGTGAAAGCCCTGAAACAGCTTTTCCCGTCGCAGGTGGCGGTGTTCACACTCGATGAGCAGCATTCAAAGTTGCGCAATGTCTCCACCGACTATGTAGTCAAAATAGGCTTCGAGGAGATAGAGCCGGAAGATATTTCACTCTTGCGCCAGACGCTCAACCTGACCGACGCCGCCGTGGAAGCGGTCTATCAATTGCGGCGGCACTTCGGCAAGAACTGGTTCGTCGAAGCGACGCGCATCGAAGACGCTGAAATCCTGGCCGGTCTGTCGATACATGAAAGCACCTTCCAAAATCTGAAGCGCGGCCTCAATACTATTCAGCGGTTGCCGTTTATCGCCACTAACGCTCCGGGCGATGTCGTTGACCGCATTCTGGCCTATCTGGAGGCCGGCAAGCATGTGGTACTGGAATTTGGCCGCTATACCGATATAACCGCCTACATCCTGGTAGCCAATATGCTCACTCGCCGCATCTACGCCCGCTACCGCGACCGCACGGAAAAAGCCATTGCCGCCGACTCCGGCTATCCCAAACCGCTGGTCATTACCATTGAGGAGGCCCACAAGTTCCTGAACCCCGGCGTGGCCGACCAGACAATTTTTGGCACCATCGCCCGGGAGATGCGCAAGTACTCCGTCACCCTACTCATCATCGACCAGCGCCCGTCCGGCATCAGCGATGAAATCATGTCCCAGTTAGGCACCAAGATCACCTGCTTGCTGGACTCCGAACGCGACATCGACGCCGTGCTGTCCGGCGTATCCGGCAAAGGCGAACTTAAAAATGTGTTAGCCAAGCTGTCAGCGCGGCAGCAGGCGCTCATCTTCGGCCACGCCGTGCCCATGCCCGTCGCCTTCGTACCGCGGGAGTACGGCTCCAACTACAGCGACTGGGGCGAGCTGGCGTCAGACGTTAGCGATAAGGATATTGAAGATCTATGGTCTTAGATCCGAACGATGTGCGGCAGCACAGTGGATGATGAAACTGTTTTTAGCTTCTCACTTTACTTAGAATGGTAATGTGGGCGTACGTATAAGAAGCGGACATTTACCCCTCCCCGATAATAGAGGACTAGGCCATAAGTACAATTGTCCTTGACAGGACTTTCAATGACAGTGTAATATCCAATATTACATCTTTATAGGAGGGTTTGAACATGTTCAAAAAGGTACTGGTTCTTCTCATGTCCCTAGTCATGGTTTTCACCTTTGCCGCCTGCAGCGACAATGATGATCCTGATCCCACCGCCACCACTAAAGCCGACATTAAAATCGGCGCTGTCATGGATCTTTCCGGCGCCCTGTCAGGCATCGGCAGCGCTATCCGCGATGGTATAATTCTGGCTGTGGAACAGGTTAACGCGAACGGCGGTATTGACGGCGCTCAGGTAAAACTGATCGTTGAAGATGGCAAGACAGACCCAACCGCCGGTTTCGAGGCGGTCAAAAAACTGGCCACCATTGATGGTGTTAAAGTCATCATTGGCCCCATGATCTCCGGTGCTATCATGGCTTCGGGTCAGTGGGCCGCTGACAACAACGTTCTCCTCATATCACCATCAGCTACCTCACCCGAGATTTTAGAGCAGAGCTGGCGTTCATTCGTATTCCGTACCGCTCCTTCTGATACTCTTCAGGGTAAAGCCATGGCGAGTATAATTGCCGATGCAGGTTATCAGAGAGTTGCCATCGTGGTCCAGGATAACCAGTACGGCGTCGGCATTGCCAATGAAGTAGCCACACTGGTTGGCGCCAATAAAGTGGTCATCACTATCAAATACGATCCTTTGAAGCTGGATTATCTGACCGAACTCCAGAGTGTCAAAGCTGCCAATCCTGACGTTGTCGTTCATGCCGGTTATCAGGATGATGCCCAGATCGTATTCAAACAGGCTGGTCAGGTCGGTCTGGACACTGCTCAATGGATCACTTCTGAAGGTGTAAAAGCACCCAAGACTCTAGAAGATGCCCAAGCCGCCGCCTTTATGCTGAATAATGTAATCGGCACCAATCCGGTGGCACCTGAAGGTTTGGCTCTAGCCGCTACCTTCGCCCAACAATACCAGGCACGCTTCGGTATCGCCGCTGGTACCTACAATGATTTCTCATATGACGCCGCCAACTTGGTTCTTAAGGCAATGCAGAATGTCGGCGCGACCAATACCGCTCAGATCGCTGCCGAGGTATTGAGAATTGCCAACAACTATGCTGGTGTCTCCGGCTCTATCACCTTCAATCAGTACGGTGACCGTCAGACCGTAACTTTTGAGGTTTGGAAGGTCGTTAAGATTGGTACCACTTACTCTTATGAGCAGGTAAAACTCATTACCCCGTAGTAAGATTCTTCTTCATTCACCGGCACAAAGAGGGCGCTCAATTGAGCGCCCTCTTTGTGTGTTCTGTGCCTAGTGTGTCTTCATACGAGTTGCGGTTTCAAGGCAGGGCACGGCGCGCCGTGCCTTACAGGTGGCTCTGTTCATGGGTTCCATACGACAGGTTCAGGGCAGGCTAGGCTAACCACCTAACCTCTCCCCAATGGGAGGAGAGGGATTACAGACTACCGGGGCGGGTATTTCTTGAGGTAGGAATTGAGGCCTTTCACTGTGTTCCAGATGCTGTAGGGGAAAACAAGGTTTTATCGTGTTGAGGAATGCGCTGTTATAAAAACAGGGGAGACCGTCCGGTCTCCCCCTTGTTGCTTTTTAATGGGGATGTCTACGCTAAAGCTTTGGCCCCAATGCGCTGTTTATCTATGTTATCCCAGATAACCAGTACTGCCGGAGCTACAAATATCGAATCATAGGTACCGACGATAATGCCTATAAGCATGACTATTGCCAGATTTTGGATAGTAGCCCCGACGAACAACATCAAGGCCAGCACCACAATGATGGTGGTCAAAGAGGTGTTCATTGACCTTACCAGAGTTTCGGCCACGCTGCGGTTGACTACTCCCTCAAAGGTAGAGGTGGTGTTGCGGAGTTTGTTCTCGCGGATGCGGTCAAAAATGACCACAGTGTTGTTAACACTATAACCGATGACTGCCAGAATGCCGATGATGAAGACCAGATTAATCTCCCATCCAAAAACAGCTGCAAGCAGGGCAAAAATACCCATGACAGCTAGCACGTCATGCAGCACCGCGCCCACGGCAACCGCGCCATAGTGCAGCGGTTTGGGCATGCGACGGAAGGCGTAGGTTAGGTAAAGCAGGATACCGACGGCGGCCAAACCAACAGCGATAAGAGCGATGCGGGAAGTCTGGCTGGCAATGACCGGGTCTACCGTCTCAAAACTACGCTCGGTAAGTCCGCCGAAGGCAGTTTCCAACCCATCTTCCAGGCTATTCTTCTGGACATCGGTAATTGCGCCCAGTCGTATCATAAAGTCTTCGCTACCAGTCTCCTGGACGATGGCGTTATCATAACCGAGAGTGACCAGTTCAGCCTTGAGTTCGGTGATTGACGGTGACGAATCAAAGGCGACTGTCAGCATAGAGCCGGCGGAAAAATCAATGCCGGCCTTTAGACCGAAGACCGCTAGGAAAATAATCGCCAGGGCAATAATGCCCCCGGAAATACTAAGAAAGAGTTTTCTTTGGCCGATGATATTAGGCATTCTGGTCCCCTGTTTCGGTGGTGAATAGATTGAGCTTTTTGGCGTAGCTTGTACCGATGAGTGCCCGTAGGAATGTACGGGTGATAAACATGGCGGTGAACATACTGGCCAGTACACCGATGCCCAGCGTCAGGGCGAAACCCTGTACCGGCGCGCCAGCGGCCACACTGCCGCCGACCCAGACCAGGACGGCGCATACGATAAGAGTGGTGACGTTGGCGTCCCAGATGGCGCTCCAGGCGCGGGAGAAACCGGCCTCGATAGCGGCGCCAACGGTGCGACGAGCCCGGAGTTCCTCTTTCATACGCTCAAAGATAAGTACATTGGCATCCACCGCCATACCAATGGATAGGATGAAGCCGCCGATGCCGGCCAGTGTCAGCGTTACCGGCACCAGTTTATAGACGGCCAGCACCAGAACTACGTAGAAAATAAGGGCCAGACTGGCCATCAGGCCGGGCAGACGGTAGAAAGCTATCAGGAAGGTCATGACGAGTATTAGCCCGATAGCGCCAGCCAGCACACTGAGATCAACAAAGTCAGAGCCAAGCACTGGCGAGACGGTATTTTCATAAATGACTTCCAACGGTACCGGCAAACGACCGGCATTCAGCTGGCGGGACAGAAGCTGAGCTTCGGTGGTGGACAGACCGGTGATAACACCGGCATCGTAAATAATATTGTTGACCGTCGGGGCCACCGGAAAGCCGTCATCACCCAAGAGGGCGGTGTCACCCTCGAAGATGCCAAGGCGCTGACCTACCAAGCGTCCGGTGACAATCTCGGAAATTCTGGAACCTTCCTCAGTCCACTCGAAGTGAAGCTCAATGCCGCCGAATTGGCCGGTGGTGACGAAAGTATTGTCCTGAAAATAACTGGAGTTTAGTTCATAGACCACACCGTCAATTTCGGCGGTGGCCGGTTTCCAGAACCCCAACTCATTTATCCAAGTGGCTTCAGCTTCATATTGGGTCAGTTCACCGAAGACCAGCAGGGCAGTGGAGCCGATACGCTGTTTCTGGGCGTCGGAAAGCTCCATTCCCGGTAGTTCCACCACGATGCGATTTTCACCCTGACGGATAATATTGGGTTCACTGACGCCTAAGGGGTTGACCCGGTTATTGATGACGCCCAGGATACCCTCAATGATGGCGTCCTTGTTTTCATCAGCCACGCCGGAGAGATCGGCCTCATAGACCAGATGAATACCGCCTTGAAGGTCAAGGCCTAACTCAATAGGTTTGCCGAAAAGGACGCCCTGACCAGCGGGTAGGACTACCAGCGCGGACAGAATAAATAAAGCTAGAATGGTGATAAGTTTGGGCAGATGTTTTTTCATTACTTGTCCTGAATCCAGATTAAAATCATTCTCAGTGCGGCATCCCGGTTTCGGGCCGCCCGGGTTCCTGACTGATAAGCCGTCCGGCCAGTTCTATAGCCTCACCCGGCGTTAAGATTTCACCGGTGGCCTGCGCTTCCCGCGCCGCTGTCAGTATTTTCCCTATTTCCGGCCCCGGCCTCAAACCGAAGCGTTTTTGTAGGTCATGCCCGGTAATAAGCGGCGTTTCTTTTGACTTGGCCGCCTGTCGCTGATACTCAGTTAGAATATAGTTCACTATTGTAACATGTTCACGGAAGTTATCAAGTTCAAGAGACGGCCCGCGGGCAGCCAGATGGTCGGCCAAACTCAAATATAGGTTAGCCACCGCCGCCTCACCGGTGTCGCGCAGGTAACGATACACCGCCTTTGGTGTAGGCAACATGGCCTCTGGCCCCATCTGTACAGGGCGGAGGTGCGCTTTCACCATGGCAGAGACAAAGGCTGTTTCCCTCTTGGAAAAGCGCAGGCGCTCAAGGAGTGTTTCCACCACGCCAGCCCCTTTCTGAGCGTGGCCGAAAAAGCGGATGCGACCGGAATCGGTCAAAATCTTAGTCTCCGGCTTGGCGATATCATGGAGCAACGCGGCCAGACGTGACAAAGCCATGCGTGTGGCACCACTGCCAATTGAGGTCGCAAAATAATCCATTATCCTTGCTGGGAGCGGTATCAACTCGCGGACAGACGCCGCAGCATGAGGCCATGAGCCCTGTCCTAATATCCAATCCAGAGAGGCAACTGTTTTCATCTGATGATTCAATACGTCCCAGGCGTGCTCTTTGGGCTGCTCGATTCCCCGTGAAGGTTCCAGTTCCGGAAAGATTTTGGTCAACAGAGACAGGCGGTCGAGATACTCAACAATTGTTCCCGCCATCGGCAGGGAAAGCAGCCTGAGTAATTCCTCCCGTGTTCGCTCACCCGCTACAGTGGCGAGTAGGTCTGCGTTAGCTGTGATGGTTGTTTCAGTAGTTGGTTCAATAGTAAACCCCAGCTCAACAGCCAGCCTAACACCACGGAGTAACCGCGCCGGGTCCTTATGGAAAATGTCAGGAGCGACGGCGCGGAGGCAACGATTTTCAATATCGGTTATGCCTTGGGCCGCGCCTATAATGCTCATATTCCCGGTCGAGGCGTCGAAATTATCGAGACTACAGGCCAAAGCATTGACGGTGAAATCACGTCGTTGCAGATCTTCATCAAGAGTGCCCCAAGCTGCGCTGATATCAATCTGCCTGAAAGCGGCGTTCGGCGGCAGGATCACCCTGTACATGTTGGTTTCGGCGTCAAGGGCGAAAAAAGTCCCCCTGAGTTTATCAGCGAGCTTTTTCGCCAGTGCCGCGGTATCACCGAAAACTACAATATCCAGGTCTGGCGTTGGGCGTCCCAACAAGGTGTCACGAATGAATCCGCCGACAATGGCAGCGGGGGTCTGTAGGGTATCAGCGGTTTCGGCTAATATAGCAGCTACCGCACGTTGAGCAGGATCAGTAATAGTAATAAATGAAGGTTGTGAATCAGACATGTCAGACACTCTAACTATACAGGCATCAGAGTGGGGGAGCAAGGCATCGCAAAATGCTTACTAGTCAGATGTTGCCGTTGTTGAGGCTTCGGGCGACATTTTTAAATACTGGCAGTAATCTCAAACCTGACCGCCGCACCTCAACCGGTTCTTCATTCAGGGTGAATAACTCATTTTATTCAAATTTTAAGTTAGGCCGAGAGGGTCGACGTCCACTCCGATGCCTTGCGGCAGTTGGGCACCGGTAAGAAAACCAGTTACATCGCCGCCTTTGATGATGACCTGCCAGCGGTAGCGGCCGCCACGCCAGGGCACAAAAGCCGGCGCCGGTCCGATAAACGAGATATTGTTGATTCCCCGAGCGTCACGTTCAAATTCTAGTTTTTTTCGGAGATTTTGGGCCAGACGCAACCCATCGGCTTCACGATTGTGCTGTAACGTCAGAACCGCCAGTTGCCCGAAGGGTGGGTACCCCAGCATTTTTCGGTAATCGATTTCTTTTTCAAAAAAGCCGTGATAATCATGCTTGACCGCGGCGGTGACGGCATAATGTCCCGGTTGGTAACTCTGAATGACCGCACGTCCGGGGAACTCTCCACGGCCAGCGCGCCCTGCCACTTGAGCCAACAGCTGAAAGGTGCGTTCACCGGCGCGGAAATCCGGCAGGTTGAGCGCTGTATCGGCGTTGATAACGCCCACTAGGCCGACACGGGGCAGATCTAACCCGCGTGCCACAACTTGGGTACCGATAAGAATATCCGCTTTGCCGGACCGGAAATCATCAAATATTTGGTATCCGGTGTCTTTGCCCCGGGCGGCATCGGAGTCCCAGCGTAATATGCGGGCTTCAGGGAATTCCCGTCGGGTCTCTTCCTCTAATTTTTGAGTGCCCAGCCCCAAATATTTAATACGCCGACTGCGGCACACCGGGCAGCTTTCCGGTACCCGGTACCCGGTATTACAGTGATGACAGACCAGACGATTTTCTACCGGATGATAACCCAACGGCAAGCGGCATTTGCGGCACTTGATTACCTCGCCGCAATCACGGCACTGGATGAAGGTGGCGCCACCACGGCGGTTGTAGAACAGTATTATCTGCTCACCGTGTTTTAGAGCTTCGATTATTTCTATCCGTAGTTTCTGGGAGAAGATAGACAGGTTGCCGCTTTTGAGTTCTTCCCGCATATCTACTAGGCTGACCGGTGGCAGCGGAGCCGCGGCATGGGGAGTCAGGCGTTCCGGTAGTTCCAGCAGCCGGTATCGCCCTGTTGATGCCCGGTAGAAGCTTTCAATATCAGGCGTTGCCGAACCTAAAAGAACTGTCCCACCGTATTCTTGCGCCAGCCGGAGTGCTACGGTGCGAGCATGGTACAGCGGCGCGGTATCTTGCTGCTTGTAAGCCCATTCATGCTCTTCATCCAGGATGATAAGACCCGGTCGGGCTACAGGCGCGAAGAGGGCACTCCGCGGGCCGATGACGATGTCAAATTCGCCCTCAGCAACGGCGCGCCACTGGTCAAAGCGTTCGCCTAGCGCCAATTTACTGTGCAGCACCGCTACACGGCCGGGGAAGCGGGCGGTAAAACGTTCGATGATCTGATGAGTCAGGGCGATCTCCGGCACCAGGACGATAACCTGTTTGCCCTGATTCAGGGTATGGGCGGTGGTGTGGAGATAAATCTCTGTCTTACCCGAACCGGTAACGCCGTGGAGCAAAAAGGTCTCCGCTTTACCGACTGCTGCGGCATCAATACCTGTATTAACGGCTTCAACCGCGACGATCTGGGCATTGGTCAGCGTTGGGGCCATGGGGAGTGCGATATCGGCGGGCAGGCGCGGCGACCGGCGCGTTTCTTCATCTACAATCTCGATGATGCCTTTTCCGGCCAGTGAGGCTAGAGAAGCTGTAATGTCGCCCAATTCTCGCCGCAGTGCCGTGACACTGAAGACACCCCGCGAGTTGGACAGGAGATGTAGGACGGCAGACTGTTTGGGGGCTTTGGCAGACAACTTTTCAGAGGCGGACTGGGCAGCGTCGGGGTCTATTAAAAGATGAATAACCCTTTCCAGCCGCGGCTTGATCTTAAGGGGCTGCAATCGGTAATGCCGGTCTATAAGGCCATGTTCCAGCAGGTGCCGCAGGGCGCTCCGTGCGGCGGTTTTGCCGAAGCGTTTCTCAAGAGCTTTTTGCTTCGCCTTGTGACCGTCGTCGTCGAGAGTTTTAAGAATCTCTGCTTCTATTGGTGACAGGGCCGCTGCGGCCTCGCGTCCGGTGGCAATGATTTCGGCTTCGGCCTGACGTTCAAATCCTGGCGGCAGCCATAAGGCCAGGGAGTCAAAAAGGGGAGCCTGATAATGACGGCTGATAAACTGCCCGGCGGTTAACTGTTGTGGGCTGAGGCAAACCATAGGTTCGATGATGCCGACCAGCGGGCGGGTATCATCATAACGGGGTTGGGCAGCTACTTCAACGACAATTCCCTGGAGTGTCTTCTGCCCGAACGGCACCAATACCGCCTGTCCCGGTCGGACGTGCAGCCCGGCCGGGATATGGAAGCTATAGGCATTGTGACCGGCGGCCGGTGAATTGACACTGACCTCGGCGTAAGGCAAGCGTTTTCTCGCTGCTTTTAATCTACCGCTTTATCGGTTGGCTCGCGCTTTTCTTTAATGCGAGCTGCTTTGCCGGAAAGACCGCGCAGGTAATAGAGCTTGGCACGGCGGACTTTACCGCGACGAACCACTTCTATTTTGTCGAGGCGTGGGGAGGCGAAGGGGAAAATACGTTCCACACCGATGCCGTAGCTGATGCGGCGGACGGTGAAGTTACCGCCGTCGCCGCCGGAGCGGACGCGCAGCACGATGCCCTGGAAGATCTGGATGCGCTCTTTTTCACCTTCGACGATCTTAACATGGACTTTTACGGTATCGCCTGGATTGACCTCGGGAAAATCAGCTTTAACCTCTGCTGGAACCAGCTCTGAAACTCTCACTTGATGAACTCCTTTATCCTGCCGCACCGGTAGTTACCAGCCGGGGAAAATATCAATGTCACAGACTAAATAGTAAATCATAAATGACCCCCACATGGCAAGTCCGTCTGAAAAATAACGCATCGAGGGAATTATTGTTGGGAGAGCCGGGTTTATATGGCTGTATCCGATGATTCTCCTGTCTCATTCTTCAGTTCTTCAAGCATCTTCAAGTCCGTCTTTGAAAGTGCGGGTTTATTGAGAAGCTCAGGTCGCCGTAGAAGGGTTCGCTTTAGTGATTCCCGCCGTCGCCAGCGGGCTATTTCCGCATGGTTACCGGAGAGAAGAACCGGCGGCACTTCCATGCCACGGAACTCTGGCGGACGGGTGTAGTGGGGGTATTCCAACAAGCCTTCGCTGTGAGACTCGTCAAGATTGGAATCACTTGAACCCAGAATACCGGGCACCAACCGCGCTACCGCGTCGGTCAGCACCATGGCTGGAAGTTCGCCACCAGAAAGGACATAGTCGCCGATGCTTATTTCATCGTCAATAAGAGCTTTAACCCGCTCATCAACGCCCTCGTAATGCCCGGCGATGAGGATGAGTCGGGGCTGTTGCGCCAGTTCGGCGGCTAAGGTGTGAGTGAATAGACGCCCCGCGGGTGAGAGCAGGATAACAGGTGCTTCGGTATCGGCCATCGCCCGCACCGCCTCGACGGCTTCAGAAACCGGTTCCGGCTTTAGCACCATGCCAGCGCCACCGCCGTAAGGCGTATCGTCAACTACATGATGTCGGTCATGGGTATAATCACGGATATTGTGAAGTCTCACCTCAAGCAAGCTTCTGTCAATAGCACGCTTCAGGATGCTGGATCCGAACGGTCCGGCAAACATCTCCGGAAATAGGGTCAGGATGTCGATACGCATAACTTGCCTCAATAAACTCTGCTCAGATTTTACCATAATGCCCTCAAGTGGGCGTCAATGAGGCGATAAATGATGAATTATGGCGCTTCTGCAAGATATTTTGACCCGGTGATAAGAACCCATTAATCTCCGGGCAAAGCAAACCTGTGTAGTCAGCGCTGCTGGCTCTTCCACCGTCTTGACTGAACTAATAAATGCGAGTATATTGAGATTGTGGGAGAAAACCCACAAAATAAGAATCTAGCGAAAGGAGAATGGATGGTAAAGAGACAAGCTGTTCTAGGGATGTGGCTCTTTCCTTACAAATGCTCCTCGCTTGGAGGCTGGGCATCCTAGAGGTTGACTGTAGCGGGGAGCCTGGGAGAAGGCTCTTGAGCTTTTCGTAAAATGGGTGAAATCCATCTGATCTAGTGATCAGGACTGGGAAAGTAAAGAGCGAGGAAAATCCAGGAAGTACAACAAATAGAATAAGGAACTTACAAGGGTGGGTGCTATAGCGAACTAGTTAAGCACCCACCCTTATTTTATACTGTCACCGAAGTGGGCTTCAGCAATAGACGCGGCGCTACCGTCTTTCGTGGCCCTGACATAAGCATCGGCGATACCGAAATCGGTGATTAGGGTGATGACGGAATTCATCGTGACGCTTCCCGATGCGAAGGCACGGCACGCCGTGCCTTTATGTTAGATTATCAGCAGTACCCAGATGGAGATCAGGACAAACAGCGATACCAGCACGATAGTCAATTGAAACAGCGTTTTCTCAATACCGCGTTTGGTACGGAATACAGAGTCCGCCTGACCAAAAATGCCGCCCAGGCCGCCGCCCCTAACCTGAAGCAGGGTGGATAAGCCGAGTGCCAGGGCTATGATTATCTGGGCGATTAGTAAAAAGGTGAGCATTTTTTAACCTTCCTTGAGTTTTTTTTGAATAATATCGGCGGCGAGGGCCGGATTGGCCCGACCTTTGGACAGCTTCATCATCTGCCCGACCATGAATTTGAGCGATTGTTCTTTGCCAGCGCGGTAATCGGCGACGGCGGACGGATTGGCGGCGATGATATCAGCGGCCATGTCGCGGAGGGCGCTGTCGTCGGAGATTTGAGCCAGTCCTTTTTCCTTGATAATGTCTTCGGCAGGTTTGCCGGACTTAAACATTTCCTCAAGAACAGTCTTGGCGGTGGCAGTATTTATGGTGCCCTTGCCGGTGACGATAATCAGACCAGCCAGGGCGGTGGCGGGCACCTTGCCGCTGAAGACGGCGATGTCGATATTAGCAGCGTTCATAATGCGGGAGACCTCGCCGTTGACCCAATTGGCGGCGTCTTTGGCGGTTACGGCCAGGTCAGCGCTCAGCACCGCCTCGAAATAGTCTGCCGTTTCACGCGCGGCGGTCAACAGGGAAGCATCGTAATCGGAAAGGCTGTAATCTTCCACAAAACGTGCTTGCCGCGCCTCGGGTAGTTCAGGCAGTAGCGATCGGATGTCGTTGATCCATTTATCGTCGAACTCAAGCGGTGGCAGGTCCGGCTCCGGGAAGTAGCGGTAATCGTGGGCGAACTCCTTGGAGCGTTGCGAGACTGTTTTGCCTCGCTCGTCCAGCCAGCCGCGGGTCTCCTGCTTGGCGCTAATGCCCAGATCATAATCTGTAGCCTGACGGACAATCTCATATTCCAGCGCCCGGAACACAGCGCGGAAGCTGTTCATGTTCTTGACTTCCACCTTGGGGTAGAGCTTGGTCTCGCCCATTGGTCTGAGTGAAATATTGGCGTCGCAGCGGAAGGAACCTTCATCCATATTAGCCACCGAGACGCCCAAGTAGCGCAGGATGGTGCGTAATTTCATGAGGTACTGACGCGCTTCTTCCGGCTCCCGAATGTCCGGTTCTGAGACAACCTCCATCAACGGCACGCCGGAACGGTTGACGTCAACCAGTGAATGCCCGCCGCCGAGTTCATCGCGATGTATAAGCTTAGCCACGTCTTCTTCAAGGTGAACGCGGGTGATGCCGATGCGCCGCGTCTCGCCGTTAACGGTAACGTCCAGCCAGCCATCACGACCGATGGGTTCGTCGAACTGGGATATCTGATAGCCCTTCATCAGGTCAGGGTAAGGGTAGTTCTTGCGGTCAAACTTGGAGTGCGGCGCGATGGTGCAGTTAAGCGCCAGCGCCGTCATCATGGTGAACTCTACGGCATGCTTGTTAATGACCGGCAGTACGCCGGGCAGGCCGAGGCATACCGGACAGACGCGGCTGTTAGGCGGCGCGTCCGCATAGTCAGAAGCGCAGCGGCAATACATCTTGCTAGCGGTGGCCAGTTGGGCGTGGACCTCCAGCCCGATGACCGTCTCGTATTTAGTAATCGTCGTCGTCATAAAATTAACCTTGTAAGTATAGCAATACAGTCGCGAGGCAGCAACAGTTGGTCGAGGACTCCCAGGTGGAATGACCAAATTGCAAGCTCCAAATTATAAATTAGCACCAAAAACCAAGTTCCAAACAGGGCGTAGGTGGGTGGGAGTGGTATTACGGACGCGAATCGACGGAAACGACTCCATTTTTAACTATTAACTGTTATCGACCAATGTCGGAGAGGTATTTGTTTTTACACAAATAGCATGAATCAATGGAAACAATCAATTCAAAGGTTCTTTATTGCTTGATTGACAAGATAGAACATATGATAACATACAGGTGGAGGAGAGTCAATGGGCAAAAGTTACACTTTGGGTGTTTATTTTTGGTGGGAGTTGGGAGAGAGGAATCTAGTCTATGTAATGTTGTCTATAAAAAGATGTGTATTATGAAATTCTATAAACCCTAGGTAGTGCCGTTTTTCGGAATTCCACCGGGAGATACCAGAGATGGTTCTTGCTTGGGCGTAGAACATCGGCCTGCGGGAAGTAATCCCTGAGACCACCCGGCACTTGTGCTGCCAGTGTTGAGGCTCATCGGACATAACGTCTTTATGATATAATTAGGGTATATGGCTGAGATAAAGGTCGTCGCCACCAATCACAAGGCGTACCATAACTACTACATCAGTGACCCGATGGAAGCGGGACTGGTGCTGACCGGCACGGAGATAAAATCCATCCGCGGCGGTCGGATTAGTCTGGGTGACGCCTATGTGCGCCCGGATAAGGGCGAGATGTGGCTCTTGAACGCTCATATCGCTCGGTATGATCCGGGCTCATATATGAGTCATGAGCCGACGCGGCGACGTAAACTGCTCATCCATAAGAAAGAAATGCGCCAGATGCTTTCCCGCATCAAAGAACAGGGGCTTACCCTGGTGCCGACTAAGATTTACATCAAAGGCAATAGGGCCAAGGTGGAAGTGGCAGTTGGCAAGGGCAAGAAGCTCTATGACAAGCGGGAAGTCATTCAGAAGCGCGAATCCGACCGTGAGCTAGGCCGGATTCTGAAGAGCCGGCTCAGATAATCTGGGGACGCGTGGTTTCGACAGTGGAGGTTAGTTACGGAATTGCAGGTTGAGCTTGTCGCTAAGCTCATTAATACTGGCGGCAAAAAAACAATTGGCGAACGTGAACTCGTTCTCGCTGGCTAAATAACGCTAGCGCATCCACCGCATCTCACCCCGACGGGTGCGGACCGGGTGCCGACAGTTGGGGTGCCGCTGACCCGACGCCGATACGGGAAGCGAAAGAAAAATCGGCTTGCCCGGCGAGATTCTGCCGGTTGAAGCTCAAAGGGCAAGAACAAAAAGCCGGCTAAACCTGTAGGATATTTCGGGCAGTCTTCTCTGGACGGGGAGTTCGACTCTCCCCCGTCTCCACCAGAAACACGACCGAGCCGTTGGATGAAGAATTCAGCGGCTCGTTTATTATTTTAATCGTAGATCCAGCCTTGGATGAAGCCACCTGAAAGATCGGTCTGAAGGGTGGTTTCGGTCTCACTGCGACGATGCTTTTGCTTTGCTTGGCATCAATGTAAACGACATCCAGCATCGATAACAGGATATTCTGTTGTGTACACAGTGAAGAAAAACCCCACAACTAGGCAGGTTTCGGATCAAATTACCGATAAATATTATGAAGTACTATTTTATAATAGCAGTTCAGCAAGCATTTCCTTCAGTTCGTGAATGTTATAGGGCTTGGCCAGATACCCGTCACAACCATATCCAATAATTCTTTCTTGATCCCCCTTCATAGCCATGGAGCTTACGGCAAGTATTGGGATTGTCTGTGTTGTACTGTCGGTTTTTAGAATACGAGTAGCTTCTATGCCGTCCATAACCGGCATCATGATATCCATGAGTATCAGGTCAGGTTTATGAGTCTTGGTCATCTCGACGCCTTGCTTGCCATTTTCGGCCTCAATAATAACATAACCGAATACTTCCAATAAGTCTCTGGCGAGTTTGCGGTTCTTAGGTTCATCATCTACTATCAGAATTGTCTGTGTCATAAAATTCCTTCAATTACCAACAGTAATCTTACACATTCGGCAGGCATTTGCTGATTTTATCTAGAAGCTCTTTTAAATTGAATGGTTTGATCACATATTCACTTGAACCAAAACTGGCAGCAAGTTGTTTATTCAAGTCAAAACCTACAGACGTCAGCATTATTATCGGGATGTCTTTCGTATCTTTGCTTTCCTGAAGAGTATGGCATGCTGTGTACCCGTCCATAACCGGCATCATGATATCCATAAGGATAAGATCAGGCTTATGAGACTTGGCCATTTCGACGCCCTTCTTGCCATTTTCGGCCTCTATAACTCCATAACCGGATACTCCCAATAAGTCTCTGGCGGGTAGAATCCCCAAACGTGGTGTAAATTCCCGAGGTTGAAAAACCAGACCACCGTGTGGTCTCTTGAAAGAAGCACAAAATACTTTCAGGAGGGAGTCACAACGATGGCCAAAGACAGGATGTCACTATTAGAGCTGCTACGCAAGTCAGGTACAGAGGGGGATGTGGATTTCTTGAGGGAAGGGGTGAAGATGCTGGCCGAGGCGATCATGGAGCTGGAGATTAGCCAAAAGACGGGTGCTGAGCTGCATGAGCGCAATCCGGCGCGGTTGACTTACCGCAACGGCTATCGTGACCGTATCTGGGACACCAGGGTGGGATCGGTGCCGCTGGAGATTCCACGGTTGCGTGATGGCAACTACTTCCCCAGTTTGCTGGAGCCTAGGCGTCGTGTCGAACAGACCATGCTCTCAGTGATACAGGAAGCTTACGTGCTGGGTGTCAGCACTCGGAAAGTGGAGAGATTAGTGCAGTCACTGGGCATAGCCGGTATCAGCAAGAGCGAGGTATCACGTATCTGCGGCGGTCTGGATGAAGAGGTCGAAAGGTGGCGTAATCGGCTTCTATTATGGCGCTATCCCTATCTCTGGCTCGACGCCACTTACCTTAAGGTGAGAGATTCCGGGCGGGTGATGAGCCAGGCCGTCATTATTGCCTATGGCGTCAGGGAGACCGGTGAGAGGGAAGTAATCGGCCTAGAGGTGGGACTCAGTGAAGACAGCGTCTTCTGGAAGGAATTCCTCCGCTCACTGGTAGAGCGTGGTCTTGGCGGTGTCATGCTGGTGGTTAGCGATGCCCACCTCGGTCTTCGGGAAGCCATCGCCGCCGTCTTTACCGGTGCCTCCTGGCAACGCTGCCGGGTACACTTCATGAGGAACGCCCTGGCTAGGGTGCCCAGAGGCGCCCAGGCGATGGTGGCGGCCACTATTCGGACTATCTTCGCTCAGCCGGACCGGGAGAGCGCCCATCTACAACTCCGGCGGGTCGCCGATAACCTCGCTCAACGTTTCGGTGCCGTAGCTGACCAGTTGGAACAGGCCGAGGAAGATCTCCTGGCTTACATGGCCTTCCCCCGGGAACACTGGCGTCAACTCTATTCCACCAATCCGCTGGAACGTCTCAACAAGGAAATCAAACGCCGCAGTAATGTCGTCGGCATTTTCCCAAACCGACAAGCAGTCATCAGGCTTGTAGGCGCGGTACTTATGGAACAGCAGGACGAATGGGAGATTGGCCGACGCTATTTTTCGTTGGAGTCAATGAGGAAAACACTGGAGGGACTGAGGGAGGAGCCCCTCCTTATGGCGCTACGGGAATAGATATACGAGAGACTATCGGTGGTGAATTTACACCACTTGACGGGACACTACCTTTATTTCTTAGAGAGTACATATGATTATAGTGCTACGGTTTAAGTATAGTCAATAGTATTTTAGTATTACTTTAATACTCCATTAACACAATTGCTATGCACGATAGTACTAACAGCTATGATTTAAGAGTACATCAGGTTTGGGGAGGTGTCAAGGGGGGGGGAAAGCAGGAAGGACGAATAACCAAGATTGCTTCGGCGTGGCCTCGCAATGACGGGGTGGGCTAGGCATAGCCTTGCCCCTACGGGGGAAACGGGATTGGCAGGTGCTAAAGCAGTGCGATTGCCACGGCCTGCCGCTAGGCAGGTCTCGCAAAGACAGGGGGTGGGGGGTTAAGCTTTTACGGCAGAGTGCTTTTCTTCGTTCTTGAGGGTCAGAGAAAACTCCAACCCCAGGGCATCGGCTACCTTGATCAGAGTTTCAAGCCGGGCGTTATAGTCCCCCGCTTCCAGGCGGGAGATTGCCGGTTGCCGGGTGCCGATCATTCTGGCGAGTTCTCGTTGACTCAGATGAAGTTCATTCCGCCGTTGAATTAACTCACGTATCACGGTGTACCTAGGGCTTAAAGCCTCATATTCTTTTTTAATTCCGGGTTTGCTGAGTAATTCAGCTTCAAATTTATTGAAATCGGTAACCATAGCTCACCTCGCCAGAATATGATAACACATCCGTTATATCATGGCCAATATCACAGAAGGTGACGGTTAAAATAATCCAATCGTCTCTTCGCCGCGATTTCAATATCTCGTTCACTCAATTTATCTGTCTTTTTCAATACACCCTGAAGTAAAAGAAACCGTTTTTCAGTGACAGCGCAGTATATAATCCGGTAATAATCCGAGCCGTGGTGAATTCTCAATTCTCTCAAGCCGGAGGTAATTTTCTTGGAATAAGGCATTTCAAGGGTAATGTTGAAAAGCCGTAACAACTTAAGAACATGAAGAATTTCAGCCACCGCGCTGTCAGGTTGGGCTAGGATGAAGTCCTTTACCGGTTCATCACCGTTAGAGTCAGCATAGAAAACCGGCGTCCATTCCATAAGGCCGGATTATAGCATTTATTGTGATTTATCGAGGGAAATATCTAATTTCTGAATCCTAAACAGGGATAACGGAGTTGGGACGGGTGGAGAAGCAGTGCGATTGCCACGACCTGCCGTTGGGCAGGTCTCGCAAAGACAGTGTATTGGGGGGTCCTATGGATGCGGCGTGACGGTAACAATGGTAATACAACCCTTAGCCGGGCCGTAATACCAGAAAATCCGATAAGCCGCCGGTGTCTGTTGTTCCACATAGGCTTCAAAGATCTTTTCTCCGCCGGGACCTTTCAGGCTGGTAAATTCATGTGTTTGCAGGCTATTGTGACGGGGATCAGATGCCAACAGTTTAAGGGCTTTTTTTACGGCTTTATAACGTTTCCGCTGAGAAGCGTCGGACTTTAGCGCCTGGTAAGCGTCACGGGCTTCCGGCGTCAAGTAAAGTTCAAACAAATCAGCCGGCCTTACAGCGTATCAATGTCAATTTTGGAAAGATTGCCTTCTGCCGCTTCCGCGAGGCCACGGCGCACTGAGGCGAAGGCGGCGGGATTGGTGTACAGCCACGCTTCCGACGCCGGAATGGCCACCTGCGGGTCAAGAACTATCTGGCCCAGGCGATTGGTATACACATGATAGGTGACGTCCGGCAGGACTTCGACTTTTTTCAAAACAACGCGATGCTTGGCATCGGGTTTGACGCCGGCGGCCACCCGCTTGAATTCCGGATCCCGAATGATTTTGGTAGTCATGGAGTCATTTTAACATCGGTGGGAAATATACACAAGTGGGATTATCCCACAAGGGGCAATATCAAATTTCTGAATCCTACACGGGGTGAGGACTAGTGAAGAAGCAGTGCGATTGCCACGGCCTGCCGTTAGGCAGGTCTCGCAAAGACTACGTGCAAGGGGAGAAGACCGGCGCCGGATAATTAGTTGAACAATTTGTCAACGAAAAGGTTTTATAGTAAAATAGTACTAGTACTAAATTTTGAGGTATAAATAAGTGCCCAGATTTCCCAAAAATTTCAGCTCCGGACAAAAAGGCTTCACTCTAATCGAATTACTGGTCGTCGTTGCCATTTTGGGCACTATCTCAGCCGTCGCCATGCCCAATATTTTAAAGTTCATGGATGAAGGCGAGACTCCGGCCGCTATGGCAGAACAGCATAATCTCCAGGTGGCCGCCACCGCTTATGCTTTTGAAAAAAAGGAACTACCAACTACTATTGAATCTCTTCGCGAATATCTGATTAACGACCCTCAGTTTGCCTGGGACATTATCGACGGCGCAGTGACTCCGGATACCGGTAACCCGTTACTGGAAACCTAGCAGCCATTAATCACAACCTGACAAAAAAAGCCTCCTTTCGGAGGCTTTTTTAATAGAAGATTCAGGAATATTGACTTAACTTGCTATCTCTCCATCCAGCACGCTGTCCACCAGTGCCGCCGTGGTATCCAGGCCGTTTAAGTCCAGCGGCAGCCCAAGCTCCCGTAGTTCCGCGTAACCCAAGCCGCGGTATTTCTTCCGCGCGGCGGTGTAGCACATTTCATCATAGAGATTAGCCCAATCATGCCCGACGCGGCCAGCGCAGAGAAGAATAAATTCGTGAAGGTGTGGGTGTGTCATGTTGTTTGGTATTATAACCGATGCTATTCTTGACGGTGCAAAGGCATTCAGCGCCATTCTCACTGATTTATCCGCAGATTGTCAACGCCTGATTCACGTATGCCATCTCTAAATGTTGCAATCTTTCTTTATCACTACTCTATGACCAGACTGGACAGACTAATATAATCCCAGTCACTGGAAGTCTCCGGCACCGGGAAATAGCTAGAGATAGAAGTATCTCGATAAAAACGGAGTAACCAAGCAGAGCTGTAAGCCGAGTTCTGTACCCTTCAGTGAAGGGCGGCAGCCATCTATCTAGGCCCGTTGTTGCCAGCGGGCTCGTGCGGCCAACCCGGGGACAGCGCGGACACGCCTTAAGTCCCTCTATTTGGCCTTGCTCCAGGTGGGGTTTTCACGGCCGGACGATTTCCCGCCCGCCGGTGAGCTCTTAACTCGCCATTTCACCCTTGCCCGCACCCCTCAAAAGAAGGGCCGCTGGCGGTATGTTTCTGTTGCACTTTCCGTAGGGTCACCCCTCCCGGGCGTTACCCGGCACCCCGTCCGGTGGAGCTCGGACTTTCCTCCCCGACACATAGTCGCGGCGGCTGCCCGCTCTGCTTGGTATGTTTACTCTATCCTAAACCAAATTTTATGTCAATCGCTTTTGCTTGGTATTACCAGTCGCAGAGCGCCGTTTTTCATGACAGGCACTATATCTTAGAATTTCCCCCTTCACTTGAACGCGTCACGCATAGGCGTTAAGATTACATGATATTGCGATTACGGAGTACCCCTAATGACCGACAAGTATGAACCTCAGGAGATAGAGAAAAAGTGGCAGGCTAAATGGGCGGCGGACGGCCTTTACAAGGTCGCCGAAGACTCACCAAAACCCAAGTGGTACGCCCTGACCATGTTTCCTTACACCTCCGGTGATCTGCACATCGGCCACTGGTACGCCATGGCCCCGTCGGACACTTATGCCCGTTACAAACGCATGATGGGTTACAACGTATATCACCCCATGGGTTTCGACGCTTTCGGGTTACCGGCGGAGAATGCCGCCATCAAGCGTGGTATTCATCCGCGCACTTGGACAATGGACAACGTTGAAAACATGCGCAAGCAGCTCAAAACCATGGGCAGTATTTATGACTGGGATCGAGAGGTGGTCACCTGCCTGCCGGACTACTATAAATGGACTGAATGGTTCTTCCTGAAGTTATATGAAGCCGGGTTGGCTTACCGCGCTAAGGCGCCGGTCAACTGGTGTGCATCCTGTCAGACTGTGCTGGCCAATGAACAGGTTATAGGCGGCGGCGAGTGTGACCGCTGCGAAGGACCGGTGGTCAAGCGTGACCTGGAGCAATGGTTCTTCCGCATCACCAAATACGCCGATGAACTCATGGATCACAATGGGCTGGACTGGCCGGAGCGCATCAAGGCGATGCAGCGCAACTGGGTGGGCAAGTCCACCGGTGCCGAGATTGAATTTGCTCTTGATATACCCGGTGTCGATGAAAAGCGCCTCAAGGTTTTTACGACGCGGCCCGATACCGTTTACGGCGTCACCTTCATGGTATTGGCACCGGAGCATCCCCTAGTGGAAAAACTCACCACTTCCGAAAATAAGGAAGCTATTGAGGCCTACGTGGCTAAAACGCGCCGCCTGACCGAGATTGACCGGTTATCGACCGAAAAGGAGAAGGACGGCGTTTTTACCGGAGCTTACGTCGAAAACCTTTTGAACGGCGAAAAAGTGCCGGTTTGGATTGCCGATTACGTCATCGCCAGCTACGGTTCCGGCGCGGTCATGGCTGTGCCCGCCCACGACGAGCGGGACTTTGCCTTCGCCCAAAAGTATAAGCTGCCGGTACGTGTCGTCGTCACTCCGGAAGGATATGAAGGTGGCCCCATCGAGGCAGCTTCCACCAGCGACGGTACAATGCGGAATTCCGCCCAATTCAACGGCAAGTCTAACACTGAAGCATTTGGCGGCATTTGCGATTGGATGGAAACGCAGGGTTTCGGCAAACGGACGACCAATTATAAACTGCGCGACTGGCTGATATCCCGCCAGCGCTATTGGGGTGCGCCCATCCCTATGGTCTATTGCGACAAATGCGGCATCGTGCCGGTACCTGAGAAAGATTTACCGGTGCTGTTGCCGGATGACGCCGAATTTAAACCCACCGGCGAATCGCCGCTGAAATACGCTGAGGAGTTCGTCAACACGACATGCCCAAAATGCGGGGGCAAAGCAAAACGCGAAACCGACACCATGGATACCTTCATGTGCTCCTCCTGGTACTATCTGCGTTACTGTTCACCCCACGACACGGAATATGCCTTCAATCCGGATAAGACCAAGTACTGGATGCCGGTGAATATCTACACCGGCGGCGCAGAGCATGCGGTGATGCACCTCTTTTACTCTCGATTCTTCACCAAGGCGCTGCGCGATATGGGGCTTTTAGATTTCGGCGAGCCGTTTACCCGCCTCTTCAACCAGGGCATCATCACCAGTCAGCACGCCAAAATGAGCAAGTCCCGTGGCAACGTGGTCAACCCGGACAAATATGTGGCTGACCTCGGCGCCGACACAGTGCGCGCCTATTTGATGTTCGTCGGTCCTTGGGAACTGGGCGGCGACTGGAATGATTCCGGCATCGGCGGTATTTCCCGCTGGTTCAATAGGATCTGGAAACTGGTGAACGAGGAATATAAACCCGGTAATTTCGACGCCGATGCTGAGGCAGAACTCACACGGAAAACACACCAGACTGTCCGCAAGGTCAATAACGATATCGATAAGCTACAATTCAATACCATGCTCGCGGCAATGATGGAGTTCACTAACTACCTGGCCCCTGCTAAAGAGGCTTGTAAAGTATCGATCACGGCATGGAATAAGGCTGTCGAGAGCCTGATACTTATGCTGGCACCTACCGCACCCCACCTTAGCGAGGAATTGTGGCACCAGATAGGCCGAGAATATTCGGTGCATAACCAGTCCTTCCCAACTTGGGATGATGAACTGGCGGTGGGACCTGGGATAACGCTGGTGGTGCAAGTCAACGGCAAATTACGGGCCAGAATTCCCGCGCCAGCGGAAATCACTGAACGCCAAGCCACCGACCTGGCTATGGGCAATGACCGCGTCCAAGAATTCACTGCCGGCAAATCAGTCGCCAAAGTTATCTATGTCCCCGGCAAACTGCTGAACATAGTAGTAAAATAGTATAAATCCCTCTCCTCGGTGGGGAGAGATTAGGTGAGGGAGTACCTTGTTATGAAAATCGCATTTATCGGCGGCGGCAACATGGGCCGCGCTATGATCAACGCCATCATCCACAGGGAACTGGCCGCACCGGAGGACATCACTGTCGCCGACACGAGGCCAGAAAGCCGTGAAGCGCTGGCGGTGGAACTGGGGGTCATCACCACCGAAAGCAACGTCGCCGCGGCCTTAAGTTCCGAAGTTATAATCCTGGCGGTCAAGCCGCAGAACCTTGATGAAGTCATGGCCGACCTTAACGGCCATCTTTGCGGCAGCCACCTGGTCATTTCCATCATCGCCGGTAAGAAACTCTCGGCGCTGACTGCGGGTCTGAGACATCCGGCCATCATACGCGTTATGCCCAATACTCCCGCCCAGATAGGCCTGGGGATGAGCGTTTGGACAGCCACTGAAGCGGTAGATGTAGCGCAGAAAGAAACTGCCCGACGCATCTTGACCGCCATGGGTGAAGAACTTTTTACCCCCGCAGAGGCCGATCTGGATCTGGCAACCGCCATCAGTGGCAGCGGCCCGGCCTATTTCTTCCTCTTCATGGAAGCTATGGTGGAAGCCGGTGTTAAGTTGGGACTGGAACCGGAAGCGGCGCGACAGATGGTCATTCAGACAGCCGTAGGTTCGGCGGAATATGCCCATCAATCAGAGCATGATCTGAGTGAACTGCGGCGCATGGTCACTTCTCCCGGTGGCACTACTGCCGAGGCGTTAAAGGTGTTTGAAACCCGACAGCTAAGAGAAATCGTTGAGGCGGCGACAGCGGCGGCTCATCGGCGGGCGTTGGAACTGGGAACATAATGCCGTTATTGCGCGGGCTGTTTTCACTATATGCTATCAGTGTAACGAAGAAGGCGCGGCCTGCCGTGCCTCTACGAAATTTTCTTTTTAACCGCCGTAATGACGAATTCCGGTACCAGGTCAGTGACGTCACCACCAAGTCGTGCCACCTCTTTTAGAATACTCGATGACAAGAACTGGTACTCCGGCGAGGCCAACAGGCACACTAGCTCAATCTCCGGGGCCAGTTTGCGGTTGATCATAGCCATGTCGAACTCAAGCTCAAAATCATTGTTGACCCTGAGGCCACGCACCACTGTCGCCACCCCCTCCCGCCGTGCAAACTCCACCATCAATCCGGAAAAGGGTTTAACCGCCACATTGGGCAGGTCAACCACGGCCTGACGGGTTAGGGTTACGCGTTCATCGGTGGTGAACATGAGCTTTTTATCCGGCGTGTCATAGACGCCTACGATGACCTTGTCAAACAGTTTGGCCGAACGACGGATGATGTCAATATGGCCGGACGTTATGGGATCAAAGGAACCGGGGTATAAAGCTATTCTCATTTTTCAGTCTCCCTATGATAAATGGCGATGACGGAATCCCCGTGGCGCCTTTCTTTGAGCATTTTTAGTTCGCCGTAGGCTTCATCAATGGTGACTCGTGGCGAATGGGTGATGACCAGCCAGGTATTGCCACCAATGAGGGATGTTCGGGCCATCTTATCTAAAAGCTTACCAATGTCCTCCCTGCGGTACGGCGGGTCCATCAGGATAATGTCATAGGTCTTGCCCAGAAAACCGACAGCCCGTTCCACCGTTACACAGTGAACATGGCCGCGCTCTGCCACACCGCAATTCTCCAGATTATTCCGAATTATATCACAGCAGACACGCTCCTGTTCCACAAAATCAACGTGTCCCGCCCCTCTGGACAGGGCCTCAATACCAAGCGAACCGGAGCCGGAAAAAAGGTCCAGTACCTCATCCCAATCCTCGGTCAGGTTGGCCAGCATAGAAAAAATAGCGCCGCGCACCAGCTCCGTGGCTGGCCGGGTAGCCCGCCGATCGGGAACCTTGATAGGCCGACCTTTACACTCACCGGCTATGATTCTCATATATCCCATAGCGTTATTTTACAGTGTTCCGGTCATCTGTGGCGAGGAAAAGACGTTTTTAAGCAAGAATCTAAGAAAAGGTCTATTTTTTTACTGACAGAAAAGAGGAGAGGTCAATACCTCTCCTCTTTTGTCGCGATATTCAGTTTTAATGATTTAGATATCTATTTCTACAGTAACGATAGCACATTCCAGTGATCTGACCTGCAATTTGCCACCAGCTAGCCTGTCTACCGAGCTGAGCCGTTGCTGACTCTGAATGGGATCTAAGCATAGCTCAGTGCATTCGCCATCAAGCTGACATTCCTGTATCCGGGTGGTTCCGCCGCCGTAACCTGCCGCCATTGCTACGCTAGCAAAGGAAAAGAGCATGATAGCTGACACACCCAGCGATACCAACAATGTTCTGATTTTCTTGTTCATGTTTAATCTCCGTTTTCTTTTTATTAGGTTCTCTGGACCTTTCGATATCAGTATAAAGCCGCATTGTGAATACATTATGGATGTATGATGGGGATATTGTGTTTAAAACATTAATCGCAAATATTTGGCTTTCAGTGTCTGTTTAACAAGGGGGTTCCCCCGTTCGTCCATAAGGATTCCGAAGAGCGCACAAGGGAATAATAAGACGTGATTGGTGACAATCTCAATCGCTGACCATCAATCAACTACGACGACTTCTCAACCTTATTACGTCTATTTGCATATTTCCTCCAACTCCTGTATAGTGGGTACAGTTACAGTAACGGTTATTACACGCCCATCTGAATCGCCCTTCGATTCTAAGCATTGGATGACCAAACCCTATAACGAGTATTAAAGAGAGGAGGTCATTCAGATGGCTCTACAACCCAAAACCCTAACATGTTGCGATTGCGGCTCCAGCTTTACCTTCAGCGTTGAAGATCAGGAATTCTTCGCGTCAAAAGGTTTCAGCAATGAACCCAAGCGCTGCACCAGCTGCCGTTCAGCCCGCAAGGCAGAACGCGGCAACAGTGGTGGTGGTTACAGCAGCGGCGGCGGCGGCGGTTTCAGCAGCGGCGGCGGTTACAATTCTGCCCCCCGGCAGATGTTCCCGGCTACTTGCTCCGACTGCGGTAAATCCACCCAGGTTCCTTTTGAACCCCGCAACGGCAAGCCTGTTTATTGCAGCGATTGCTACCGCAAAGTAAGCGCCCGATAAGTAATTAATCGGTAAAATGCACACAGGCTGGAGAGATCTGGCCTGTGTGTTTTTATTATCAACATCTAAATTTTAAATAATTTCGAATTTTAAAGGTTCAAATTTATAAACAGCTGTCAGGACGACGAATTTCCCGCTTTTGTGGGCAATGACAGTACAATTAGAGGCGGCGGTGTGAAGGAGGAGTATATCAATGGGTAATATGAATATCTATGTTGGTAATTTAGATTTGAACGTCACGGAAGCGGAGTTGCGAAGTGTATTCACCCGGTTCGGTTATGTGGCAACGGTGACTGTGAAGAATGACCAGCATTTAGGCAACGGCCAGGCGGCGGGCTACGGCTATGTTGAGATGCCATCGGTGACAGAAGGAAGTTTGGCTATCGCCGGTTTGAATGGCAAGGTGCTCAAAGGGCGGACTATTAACGCTATTGAGGCCATGCCGATGTCTTCAGAGCCGATCAGAGAGCGACGGCGGGGGCGATGGAGTTCGCACTAACATCTAACGCCTAATCTCTAATATCTAAATAATTTCAAATATCCAAGGTTCTAAATTCGAAACGGGTGAGGTGGTAATGGATTCCCTGACTTCGTGGAGAATTACGGCAAAGATGACCGTGCGGACGAGACATACCTTGCCCCTGCAAAGACACCCTTCCCCAACCCACACCCCTATTGGATTTATCTGCTGCAACGGCTAATCATTTGATTCCTCGCCCCCGATGCGCTAAAGTCTGGCCATGCCTAAACAACGTATTGTTTTTGTTTGTTCCAGATGCGGTCATGAGAGCGCCAAGTGGCAGGGGAAATGCTCCGGCTGCGGTGAGTGGAATACTCTCTTTGAACAAGCAGTGGCCGCAGTTAAACCATCAGCCAGACGCCGTACGGTGGGCAGTAACACCTCCCAGGTGCTGTCTGAGGTGGAGATTACCGGGCATGAGCGTACAGAGCTGGGTATGGCCGAGGTGGACCGGGTGCTGGGGGGAGGGCTGGTGCCGGGATCAATGTCCCTTATTGGCGGCGAACCAGGTATCGGCAAATCCACTCTGCTGTTGCAGATAGCGGCGCAGATGGCCGCAAAAGGCGGCGCGCCGGTGCTGTATGTATCCGGCGAGGAGACAAGGCCGCAGATCAAAATGCGAGCTACCAGGCTGAAGCTAAATGGCGACGGGCTGTATCTGCTTAACGAAACCGATCTGGATGCCGTCATCGCTGAAATGGACAAGCTGTCACCTTCGCTTATAATCATCGACTCTATCCAGACCGTTTATACTCCCGACCTCGACATGGCGCCAGGCGGCGTTACTCAGGTACGGGAGTGCGCCGCAAGGCTGGTGACCTGGGCCAAGGCGACACAGACGCCAGTGCTCATTGCCGGTCACGTCACCAAGGACGGCGCCATTGCCGGACCGCGGCTTTTGGAGCATATCGTCGATGCGGTGTTGTACCTTGAAGGTGAACCGTTCTCCAGCTACCGTATCCTGCGTTCGGTCAAGAACCGCTACGGCTCGGTCAATGAAGTAGGCATATTTGAAATGAAGGAGAGCGGACTGCGTGAAGTAGCCAACCCATCCGAAGTCTTTTTATCCCGCGACCGGCAGCATCCCATCGGCTCGGCGGTAGTGCCGGTGCTGGAAGGGACGCGGCCGCTCCTAGTGGAGATACAGGCGCTGACCAATTCAACCAGCTTCGGGCAACCGCGGCGAACAGCCAATGGCCTGGACTTCGGGCGGTTGCTTATTATCACCGCGGTACTATCGCGGCGGGCTTATCTCAAGCTGGGTAATCAGGATGTCATTGCCTCGGTCACCGGCGGGCTGCACGTGGCGGAGCCTGCGGCGGATCTGGCAGCGGCTATCGCTATTGCTTCCAGCTACAAGAACATCAGCGTTGACCCACACCTGATAGCTATCGGTGAGGTGGGACTTTCCGGTGAAATCCGGAATGTACCGCAAATTGAGCGGCGGCTGGTCGAGGCTGCGCGCCTGGGCTTCACCAAAGCGCTGGTGCCGGCAGCGGCGCGAGCAAAGGCACCCTCAAACGACTTTCAACTCATCCATGTCCGTGACGTAAAACAGGCGCTGGCGGCGGCGCTGGTGGGGAAGGCAGAAGGCGGAGCGGAGGAAGAATAAATCTCCTTTCCTTGACCGTTCCGGATACGGTACTCACTCAGTTTATCTTAACCTTGTCAGCATCGCATGGTATAATCACCTTCAATATTTCTCCGGGGGATGTTTTGAATAGAGCCGTTCGTATAATTCTGATTATCATTGGCACCCTGTCTGTTGGGCTGGCGATATTGGGTGTCATTTTACCGCTTTTACCGACCACACCTTTTTTGCTGCTAGCCGCGGCTTGCTACGCCCGTAGCTCCGAGCGTTTTCATGACTGGCTGCTCAATCATCGCGTCTTCGGTGAATATATCCGCAACTACCGCGACCACCGCGCCATCAAGTTCCAGGCTAAGGTCTTGGGCATTGGGCTGCTGTGGCTAACCATTGGCATCAGTATCCTCGTCATGGACCCGGTCTGGGTCAAGATAATGCTCGCCGCCATTGCCGTCGGCGTAACCACTCACCTCCTGTCGCTCCGCACCATCCGCTCTTAGTCACCAGTAATTAATGCAAAGGGCGCCCCGTAAATGGAACGCCCTTCTTGGTATGAAAACAAGTGTAAGCCTACAACTTTGGATCATGTCGCTTATCGGATTGACCTAATTCCAAATCAAGCGTGATATCTGCTTCTTCCATAGCCGGATCATGGTGGGTCTGCCGCAGTTTTAACTGGGGCAAGAATAAGACGGCTATTGTGGCTACGGTCAGCAGCGCCGCACCAATGATAAACACCTGATCGATTGAAACACTAAAAGCGGCTTTAAGTACCTCAACAAAGTTGCCAAAGGCGGTGTTAAGTTGTTCCTGCACCGCCACTGGTGCCTGATTGATAAGACCCTGTATTTGAGACTGGCCGTCTGGGGAGATGAAAGCCTGGATAGTATTACCGTCAATGGTAACCGGTATACCAGGATTTATCTGCTGAACAGCCGTGACAAAGGGATCATTTTCAATGCCGATCAACTGGTTGGACAGACCAGCATTCATCACGCCACCAAGCACCGCGGCGCCAACCGTTCCGCCAACACTGCGGAAAAGCTGTGTGCCAGCAGTGACTTCACCTAAGCGGGCATGACTGAATGCGTTCTGAACCGCCAAGGTGAATATGGGCATAGTGACACCCAACCCTAAACCCATGATGATCATCCGCATCACCAACCCGCCGGAGGTGGTCGTCTGATCAATCTGGGAGAAGAGAAACATACCAACAGTAGCCACTGCCATACCCACAATAGCCAGTATTTTGTAATTGCCGGTACGGGATACGATTTGCCCGGAGATGATTGACGCAAAGACGATAGAAAGCATCATCGGCATCAGGATCAGTCCGGAGTTAGTGGCAGACACGCCAGTGACCCCTTGGGCAAAAACTGGAATGAACAGGATGGAACCGAACATACCCAGCGAGCTGAAAAAGGTGGCTACCATGGAAACGGAAAAGACTTTATTGCGGAACAGTCCCAGCGACAATATAGGGTCTTTTGCCCGGCGTTCGCGCCAGATGAAAAGGATAAGCGCGACGGCGGCGGTAGCCAGCATGCCGATGATCTGGCCGGAGCCCCAAGGATACTCCGAACCACCCAAAACCAACGCCAGGAGCAGCGGCACCAGCGTCAGGGTAATGAGCACCGCACCGATATAGTCGATGGAGCGTTCCTTGACCAGGCGCAGGGCAGGATTATTGCGCGGCAGCGCCGCGGCCATGACCGCCAGAGCGGCCAAACCGACCGGGATGTTAACGTAAAAGATCCAACGCCAGGAGAAACTGTCGGTCAGCCAACCTCCTAGAAGCGGCCCTGCCACCGAGGTTATTCCGAAGACGGCGCCCAGCAGCCCCTGATACTTGCCGCGCTGCGCCGGTGGGAAAAGGTCGCCGACGATGGCAAAAGAGTTGACCATGATGGCGCCACCGCCGATACCCTGCAGGCCGCGGAAAATGATGAGCTGAGTCATATCCTGCGCCAGACCCGAAAGTATGGAGCCGACCAGAAAAATCAACACGGCGATAATAATCAGGTTGCGGCGGCCGAAAATATCGGACAGTTTTCCGTAAATAGGTACAGTGACCGCCGAAGCCAGCATATAGGCGGTAAATACCCATGACAAGTGTGACAGGCTTTTAAATTCTTGAACGATGCGGGGCATGGCCGTGGCGACAATGGTCTGGTCCAGAGATGCCAGCATTAAGGTAAGCATGACACCCACCATAATGAGTGCAGTCTTAGGTTTGGGAGACATACTACCTCTTTCTAAGATTGTGGGGGTTTAACGATTTTATTGATCAAGCCCAGAAGCATATCAAACTCAGCATCATCCAGGGTGCCGAACACCGCGCACAGGCGCTCCAGTCGCTGTTCTGTGACAGTCTCAATTTTCTTGCGGCTTTCTTCCGGCAAGCTCAGGCAAAGGGCGCGACGATCTTCCGGTGACGGCTGGCGGTGAAGAAGTCCTTTACACACCAACCCTTCAACGAGTTGTGTGGCGGCGCTTGAGGTAATACCCAGAGAATTAGCCAGTTCTTTGATGCCGATACCCTCATGGCGGCTGACTAGGTGTAATACCAGCCACTGGGAATGGGCCAGACATTCTCCTGCAGACGTCGCCTGGGACTCGGGAGCCATGAGACGTTTAAGAGAATGAAGCTTTTCCATCAATTGGCCGATTTGTTGTTTGCGGTCAGTCATAGTTCAATAATAACAATAAGCTACTAATTATATTAGCAGCTTAACTAATAACCGTCAAATAGAGCCAACAAGTTGGATGAAGATTAAAGCGCTCCCTAAGCGAGCGCTTTATCTAAACGAGACGGTCCGTTGCGTAGAGTTGCAAACCTATGCTCTGGACTTAAGTCGGATTTTGCCTAGGTGGATGGCGTCGACGCGTAAAATTACGCTGGCCGCCGTCTTTGACAACCGCGGACGCCATAGGCCGGGGCTGATGCCGTCGCGGAAAAGAACCCTCGACTCTGGGGGGTTCCGGTGTATTGTACTCGAAGCCTTCAATGCTGCGGCGCTCGATGGGCGTTTTGAGAAGCTTTTCAAGTGAACGTACCATCGGTTCATCTTCAGCAGAAACGAAGGTGAAAGCATCGCCAGTGCGGCCGATGCGCCCGGTGCGCCCAATGCGGTGGATATAAGCGTCAGCGGTATCAGGCATATCATAGTTGATAACATGCGAAACGCACGAAACATCGATGCCGCGGGCGGCAATATCGGTGGCCACCAGTACTTTGTATGTACCAGCTTTAAAGCCGTCAAGAGCCGCCTGTCGGCGGTATTGCGATAGATTGCCCTGTATTGAGGCGACACGATGACCGGCCTGCGCCAGGGCAATGGCGACGCGCTCGGTACGATGTTTAGTACGGGTAAAGACAAGGACGGGACCGGTGTCGGTTTCTTGCAGTAAGGTTTTTAAGAGAGCCGTCTTTAAGTCCTGACGTACCGGATACAATGCATGGGACACTGTGACCGCAGGAGCCACAGTACCTATCTGTACCGTTACCGGATTACGCACAATCTCATGCACCAGTTTCCGGACATCTGGAGGCATGGTGGCAGAGAAAAGCATCGTCTGGCGATCCTCTCGGACAAGGCATTTCAGGATTTTGTGGATATCGGGCAGAAAACCCATGTCAAACATGCGGTCGGCTTCATCAATGACCAGAATCTCAACATTATTGAAGTCGATGCTGCCCTGCCAGACATGGTCGAGCAGTCTTCCGGGGCAGGCGACGACGATGTCCATACCGGCACGGAGTTTGCTCTTTTGAGGTTCCATGCCGACGCCGCCATAAATGGCCATACTGCGGATTCCGGTATGCTTCGACAGTACTTTGATAGTGTCATATATTTGCTCGGCCAGTTCACGGGTGGGCGACAGTATAAGCCCTCTCAATTTGCCTCTGGGGCCGCGCAATAATTTCTGTAGCATGGGCAGCACAAAAGCCGCCGTCTTGCCGGTGCCGGTCTGAGCCAAACCAATAATATCTTTGCCCTCAAGCGCCGGCGGAATGGCCTGAGCCTGAATGTCAGTGGGATCAACATAACCGACGGACTTAACGCCGTCCATTATGGCAGGATGAAGATTGAAAGATTCGAATGTCATTGTGTTTCTAGGTTGTCCTTGGAATATATTTCTATCTGGGATACAAAACAGGCGTAATAGATAAGACGCCCGAGTTTTACACGAATAAGTGCCGGATTTCGGCGGGAAAAGCGGTAGTATGGCGATAATTGTCTAATAGTATGAATTATGTCCGATTTGGCATTATACACTTATCTACGTTTAGGTACAATCGTACGAAATTACGGCGTAACGCCGCGGAAATAGTAGTTCGTTGAATCAACGACGCAGGCTTCAGGCTGACTAAGCAACATTGTTCACTGTCCCGCAATGCGGGCACCTGACCGATGAAGATTTAAAGTTGGGCGGCAGGCGAAGAGTGGTGTCGCAATTGGAGCATTTCAACGTGCGATATTGGCTCATGCCGAAGAGCAAATTTTGCGTTTCCCGAGTACGGGCTAACTTGTCGGGTTCACCAACGGCGCCTTCCGCCGATGGCTCCCGTGCGGTTAATGTCACACCTCCGGCAAGTGCCGAACCCGGAATTATCTTGTGGTGAGAAACTTCTTCTGCGGCCTGTTCGTATGACTTATAGGAGATACCGCCGCCCATTTTACGCAATATCTTTACGCGTTCAGAGATAGGCGGATGGGTGCTGGTAAGGTCTGCCGCCTTGCGGCCTTTTTCGCGAAAAGGATTGACCGTATACATCGGCGCTGTGGCCTGGTTAGCTGCTTTCACCTGGTTGGTTGAAGCGCCCAGTTTTTCCAGCGCTGATGCCAGACCTTCCGGGTAGCGCGTGTACAGCGCGGCTGAGGCATCGGCCAAATACTCGCGGCGACGGGATACGGCAAAGTAAATAAGTTGCGCGAATAAAGGTGCTAAGATGATAAATACCAGACCGACAATAGCGATGATGGCACCGCCGCCGCCACCGGAATCACCTGACCGCCGGGAACCGCCGCCGGTGAAAAATAGCATACGGCTGAAATAGTAAGACAGGATGACGATGGTACCCAGTAACACCGCAGTCATCGACATCAGGAGAACGTCACGGTTTTTGACATGGGCCATTTCATGAGCAATGACGCCCTGAAGTTCATCGCGGTTAAGTTTTTGCAACAAACCGGAGGTTATGGCTACAGCGGCTCTTTCCGGATCACGGCCAGTGGCGAAAGCATTAAGCGCTGGGTCGTCGATGATATAGACGGCCGGCATTTTGGCCAAGCCGCAGGCGATGGTCATTTCCTCAACCACGTTAAAAAGGCGTGGATGGTCTTTCTTCTCTATTTTCTTAGCGCCGGCCGTGGCTAACAAGATGCTGTCGCCTTGAAAGTAGCCAACCAGAGTCATGATGATCCAGACAACAGCGGCCACTGCCACTCCGGCATAGGCGCTAGCAAAAAAATAGACTCCGATGCCATAACCCAAGGCGACAAGAAGCGCCCCCATGCCGATTACCAGTATTATGCTCCGGTTACGGTTGGCATTTATCTGTTCCCACATAGTCCAGTTATATCAGTGCTTTCTATTGATTATTCAATTGATTTTGATCAGCCGAATACTACCGGAAAACTGACCGGCCCACTACGTCAAGTACTATTAATGTAAAACTAAGATTAGGTGAAGCTGACTTTGGGCGCGGCGCGCTCTGCCTCAACTTTGACCTCAAAGAATTCACTGATGACAAAGCCAAACATGCCGGCAATGATGTTGGACGGGAACATCTGGATCTTATTGTTGTAGCCCAACACCGAGTCATTGTAGAACTGGCGAGAAAAGGAGATCTTATTCTCTGTCGAGGATAACTCTTCCTGCAATGCGAGGAAGTTCTGGTTGGCCTTCAGGTCCGGGTAGGCTTCAGCCACGGCCATCAGCCGGGACAGAAAACCAGAAAGTTCGCCTTCCGCCTGGGCACGGACACCGGGAGACGATGACGACACTTGTTGCGCCATGTTTCGGGCCTTAGTGACGTTCTCAAACACCTCACGCTCATGCTTGGCATAGCCCTTGACCGTCTCTACCAAATTGGGAATGAGGTCATAGCGGCGTTTGAGCTGAACGTCTATCTGCGCCCAGGCATTTTTCACCTGATTGCGCAGGCGCACCAGCCCGTTGTAGATGCCGACTAAAACCAGCACCAACAGAATGACAATTCCAAGGACGATTAATGCGATCTCCATGTTATTACCTCCGTTTTAATCGGCCGCGTCGGCCTTAAGTATTTCTTTTAAAAAAGACATCATCTTTGTATCGGCGCCGTCGCCAGTTGGTGACAGGTGAGCTATAACTTGGTGCAGTTCACCACCGCCAAACCACAACCCATCATTACGCGCTACGCAGGCATCTATGATCACTTCCGGATCTGTGCCCAGACGTTCTTTGCGCATAGTGTTGTTACAGATTGGGCAGCGGCGTTTGGTTTCATCGGTGACGGCTTCCTGACGATGAAAAATATCATCAAGGCACATCTCGGTATTGGCGGGGCAACTTTTTTCGACGACCAGTTCCAGCTCACCGCGGTCAAGCCATACGCCACGGCAATCAGGGCAATAATCTATTGCAATCTGATCGTGTTCAACAACAATCATCGGAGCATGGTCTTTGGGGCAGTTCATTTTCGTTCTTAAGTCTAGGGGTAGCTGGCCGCGGTGTCAATAATTTCCAAATTAGTACAATGCATAAGGGCAAAGATAGTTTGGTGCAATTTTGTAAGTATCTTTCTCAACCCTGTCAATGAATACCCGGTGCTTAACTAGAGATCTTGGATGTTACTGGAAGAATTCTTTGACTGTATCGAACTGTGACGGCAGCAATGCAAGGATAATGGGGAACTTATCCAGCAATAACGTGGCCATAAATGATTCGGCCAAGAAATCAGCGCCGAAGAACTTAGCCCAAGCGACCAATGCCCCGCCGACCAAAAAAGTACCCATCAGGAGACCGAATACTGCCCCACCGAGGCGATTAATCCATCCCAGAAAAACTATAGAAGCCAGTTTGGTTAATAGGTTGGCGATAATGGTAAAAACAAGCCAGACGGCCAGCATAATAGCCACAAAAGCCACTATATTGGCGATATCCGGGTTAGATATGAAGCTAAAAATACTCCCGGCAAGGCTCTCATGAAGTCGCCCGGCCAACATAACGCCTACTATAAGACCAAGCAAACCGGCAAGGGATTTAATCAACCCCTGAGTCAGGCCTCTGAATGCCAGAAAGGCCAGTACCACTAGAATCGCAATATCTAACCAGTTCATAAATCAATTAAACCACCTTTTTTCAGTTAGCGCAATATATTATTTTGAGTAGTATTGCCCGTTGCTATTTACCATACGGGATTTTTTGGTTATAATGGTAAGTACCAATTAGGCGAGAGGTTAAAAACAAAAAATGGCTTTCAAGATTACCGACGAATGCATAAGTTGCGGTGCCTGTGAACCGGAGTGCCCCAACACCGCTATCACCGAGGCCGAAACTATCTACGTCATCGATCCTTCCAAATGCACTGAATGTGCCGGTTCCTTTTCCACTAAACAGTGCGTCGATATCTGCCCGGTAGACTGCTGCGTCCCTGACGATGCTAATCAGGAATCCCATGAAGCGCTCTTGGAGAAATGGCGCAGCCTGCATCCGGGAGAAGAACCCAAGGTATAAATTCTAATATCTCAATAATGAAAAAAGACAGGCGACTCATTTCGAGTCGCCTGTTCTTGGCTCGCTCTTGCAGGGGCGTTTAATCTACTTATAGCCATTGTGCTATAATTTTCATCCGTATGGGGCTGTAGCTCAGTTGGGAGAGCATTGCGTTCGCATCGCAAGGGTCAGGGGTTCGAATCCCCTCAGCTCCACCATACAAGACAATTCCACGCGTAAAATGTGAAGTCTTTCTTGAGTTAAATTATTTAAGAGAGATGCCTGATTCAGGCATCTCTCTGTTGTTTATGATAGATCAATTACAAATGGTGGTTCATAGCGCCCAGCAACGGGATATAAGGGTTAAACTTAGAAATACTTTCCGATAACCCAACTTAATTCAAAAAGCCCCCGATTTCTCAGGGGCTTAGATTTCTTTGGGCTACCGAGCAGTTCCTCAAACCTCAACTACTGGGCTAGCATTTCGCTGAGTTTTAGCTTCTAGGGTTCGTTACCATTCGCCCAAGTGCCTAGGTTTACACTAGATCCTGACCATCATATATCTTTGTATAGGTGCGTGTCAAATGGCTTATCCAAAAGGTATCATTCCACGTTTTCTGTTTAGTATGATATGCCCCTTACTAAGTAAGTGAAAAACTACCAAACTAGAACGATGCTCCTAAAAAGGAACTTTATTCCTTACCGTGGGATTAACTTGAGATAAACATTATTCTCTATGGCATATCAGCAAAAGCGGTCATAGACGCAAAAGCAATGCCTACCATACTAGGACCGGTATGAGCACCAAGTACAAGAGACAAAGGCCCAACAGGTAACCACGTACAATCAAACCGTTCATCGGCCAGATCACGTAATCTTGCCGCCCCTTCAGGATTGTACGAATGAAGCACCTGAACACGTAAGGAACTGCCGGGGGAATGCTGGCGGGCAATCAGGTCAACGAGCCCTTCTAGCGCCCGATTAAAGGTGCGTACCCGTCCAAGTTGTATATAAGTTCCACCTTTTTTCTCTACGCCAATCAATGGTTTGATATCAAGCAACGAAGCTATTGTGCCTGCAAAGTGACTTATTCGCCCTCCGTGAATTAGGTATTTAAGTTCTTTAAGAGTGTACATGCTTTCACTGGCATCTCCGATGCGTTTTATCAATGACATAATTTTATCTTTAGCCCATCCAGCTTTTACCGCTTTTGCTGCTGCTTCAACCTGCCAACCAGCTGCGGCAGACAAGGTTTTAGTGTCAACATGGGTAACGTTAGCCTCTGGTACGAGCTGTGCTCCCGCTTGAGCCGCGCTGAATGTACCGCTCAAGCCCGAGGACATATGTATAGACAGAATATCAGGGTCGGTAGCCGCGATACGTTTATAAACTTCGGAAAAGTTTCCTATTGATGGTTGGGAAGTGGTAGGAAGGTGTTTTGCTGCCTCCAATAAGGGATAGAATTCATCAGGTGTGATATCTACGCCCTCGTGGTAGCTTTTTCCTTCCAGGGTTACTACAAGAGGAACAACACTAATATCCAATTCAGCCAGTTGCTTAGGAGACAAACCAAGATCAGTCCCACTATCAGTTACAATTTTCATTTATACTCCCCCTTTAGAAAAGAATTACTATTTTTATCGAATTCTACTATGAGTATTATATCATAAGGAAAAGGTAAAGAATACGAATAGAACAGAGAAATTATTAGCAGTAGTTGCGGTTATTGGAGGCGTACTGACCATAAGTCTGGGTAATATCGCTTTCGCTGCTGAACCGAACACTCGCGCCATGGATTTTGAAACAGGGACAGGTGAAGTTCGATGCCAGACCTTCTTGACAATAATAAATGAGTGTTGCCCTATTGACAACACTCATTTCTGGGAGTAGATTTGTCCCATCAAAGACAATTAACTGTAATAAGGAGTATTTAAATGACAGAAATTATAGAGATTACTTACTGTACCGAATGAAATTATTTACCTCTTGCCGCCAGTTTGGCGGCATCTATCAAGGATAAATTTAGTTTTGACACAACACTCAAAGAAGGTCATGGTGGCATTCTCAAAGTGATGATGGGAGATATCGTAATCTACGATAACAGTAGCAAATGCGGTCAATTACCTACCATAGATGAAGTCACAAACGAAATCGAGAGAAATATATGATTGATGGGGGGGGGCTAATCGATTGGGTGTGAATACCCAACAGTTGATGAAATCAGCACCTCAACCCCACCATAGAGGAAGCCAAAAGCCCTACCATAAAACGGCAGTACTTTTTCTACTTCAGAAACTATTATAATATTCCAGAATACTACTGCAACTTGCATGGTCGACTAAGGGTTTCTTCCCAACTCCTATTTACTATTTTCACGAGTTCGTCCAGTGAAAAAGGTTTCGGCAAGAATGGGCGGCCACTGTGCTTGATAAACGCCAATAAATCTGGTGCCATAATGTCGCCCGTGGTGAAGATCACACGGTTAGCGAGATCCAACCGGTTTTCAAGCATCCATTTATAGAGTTCTTTGCCACTCATGGTCGGAGTTCTGATATCTAATAGACAAAGATCAAAATCGCGCACCATGATGAAATCTAAACCCATACGGCCGTTAGTGACTACTTCTACGTCGAAGCCTTCACGGCTCAGGACGAGTAGGCAAAGCTCACTGATTGATGGTTCATCTTCCACGATCAACAAGCGCGGTTTTTGTTCTTGTGGCAATTGTTTCCCCAACTTCCTGGGTAAAAGTTATTATTATTGGTTCTTGGGGCTCCGAAGATTGGTCTCCCAATTCGAAGCCCCCCCCCTGTTTAGTGTTTTATTACGGACCTGTTACAACAGGCCAGGCACCGACCGGAATAGCGGATAAAACAGTGGCGACAGAAACAGCGACGACGACAAGAATAGTTCTCAGGGCGGTTTTCATTTTCATCAGGCAACTCCTATATTTTGAATTTTCCTAATGATAGAGGAAGCCCTCTTACCAGATTCTTACCAAAGAAAAAGGGTGGTCTTCACCACCCTTTAAGTGTCAGCGTTGCCCCCACTTCAATTGATTGACAGTTGCCCAACAAGAGATTCAAATCGTGTATCAGGCGCGGCGTCAATTTCCTTGAGGTTAGACAGATAGCGCTTGTACAAATGGGATGCCGACAAAGAATTCCCTAATGCCAGGTAGGCTTGGATACCCTGATAATAGACCTCATCGTCATCAGAGTTCGTGTCCAGCACCCTTTCTACCAGACTCACTACTTTTTCCATGTTGCCCCTCTTGGCATATTGCCCAACCATCCCAAAGAGTAATTTAAGGTATTTGTTCTCTAGATCGTACCGTTTCTCGCTAACCCATTCACTGTCAAAACCAGGCAGCAACGCCCCCTTATACAAATCAATGACATGTTCTGTTATCAGATCTCTCTCTTCAGGTGCTAGGCGACTGATTTCTCTGAGTTGTTTCTCAAATTCTGTGACGTCATACCATAATTCCACTTCAGAGCTAAAATTATAACGGCCATTTTCCTGAATTATTATACCCGGAGATATGGCACGACGTGCACGGAAAAGGTTGATGTGGAATTTACTAGTTGCCTTGGCTGGCGATAGCTCAGGCCAGAGTTGGGAGGCTATTTCCTCAGCGGATTTCCCAGGGTTATTCAACAGGAAGAAAACCAACTCCTTCGCCCGGTTTGAGCGCCATGCATGCTCATTCACAACCTGGTCGTTGAATACGATTTTCGAGTCGTTGAAGCCGAAACCTTGTAGACGTGTAAGGTGTATTTTTTGGGGTATTTGTTCCTTAACTGTTGCCAACAATTGTCGTTTTACCTTGATACGTTCCATTAATCGTTCGAAGTAATGGCCGCCGATTTCCTTGGTGGCCGCATATTGCACCAATAGTGGGTCCCGGCCGCCTTCAATTACCGCAAAATCATCGTATTCCAAATTTTCAATGTGACCAAGCATCCAACCAAGCCATCTTACAGCGGATTCGTAATTTCTTTGGGAGAAGCTTGCCGAAGCTGCGGCAAAACAACATCGGGCCAATGCATCACGGTCACCGATCAGCAGTAGTTTTTTATACACCTCGGCCAAAGCGATGACCGCCTCCTCATGCTTCTCGTTGCGGTCATTTATCATCGCCAATTGCATTTGGAATAAGGCTATCTCATAATGTTGCTGTTCTGTTTGTGCCTGAGAAAGTGCTTCTTTCGTCCAATATGCAGCTTTTTCCAAGTCTCCGATTATTCGATATGTTTCACCGAGCCCAGCTTTGGAATAAGCTACAAAATTAGAGTCCTGTGTCTCCCTTGCGATTGCAAGGGCTTCTTGCAATAATTCTATGGATTTTTTGTGATCACCCAAATCCCGATATACTTCACCAAGAGCAACAGTTATTCCTGTTTCAACGCGTTTATAACCCGAAGCTCGGGCATTCTCTAGAGCATATGCTAATGTGTCAAGCACCAATTCATGCAATCCGTTTTTATGTTGGATGTAAGCAATATTGACTAAAACCATGGAAAGATTGCCGCGATTCCCATTTTTAATAAACGTTTGACGGGCATATTCGTAATAAGTGGACGCCTGACTAAGGTCTCCATAATTCTTATAGATGCCACCGAGAGTATTGTTGACGAAAGCAAGATTGTCGACATCAAAGACAGCGGTGAAAAGTTCCTTTGCTTTCTGAAAATACTGCAACGCCTGAGTAAACTCACTTTTATCGAAATAAAGATGGCCCAGTCTTGCGTTGATTTCACCCATCAAACCTTTATGACTCTCATTGTTTCCCAGTAATACCTCCGCCTGTTCCGCGTCCAAGCGGGACTGGTCACGCTGACCCAGCAGGCGGCAAGCGCTGCTCCTAGTATAAAGCGCCTGAGCCTTTGTGATCCGGTCAATGGGTTTGGTATGATCCAAGAGGATGGCGGTAATAATCTGCCCAGCTTGGTTCGGTTCGCCGGTATGAACCAGACATTGAGCGTATAGGAGTTCCATATCCACCGTAGCGGTCCGCACATCATCCGGCAATCGTTCGACCCAGTTCACCACGCTGGTCCACCGTCCCTGTCGGAACAATTTATCGCCGTTGCCAAGAATCAATCTTGCTGCTTCATCGAAATTGCGCCCGATCAAGAAATGCTCTATAGCCGTTTCAAATCTGCCTAGAGCTTCATATTTTAACGCCGCTTTAACATGTAGTGAGTAGAAAAGATCGGAATCTCCTTCTTTGAGCGATGTTTGCAGAAACTCTCGGAAGAGTTGGTGGTATTGGTAAGATTCTGGACCAGTTTCGGTGATAAAAAGGTTACCCTCCAGCAATTGCCGAATCTTCTTCCTAAAGTTGGGTATACATAGCACCTCACCACACAGATCCGGTTCAATAACAATGAACGTGGACAATCCCAGTAATAGTTTTTGAGTCGCCTTAGATTGCTGCTTCAATACCTGACGAGTTAAAAAATCAAAGATAATGTTGCGCCCCGCAGCGTGTAAGACATTGATGCCGCTGGATGAATTCAATGCTAATGAGATGCCTAGCGGCCAGCCGTCGAGTTGTTCAGTCAGATGGCGTGCATCTATGTCATTGATCTCAACCGAATGTCGCTCTTTCGCCAGTAGCTTTACTTCGTCCGGCAAAAACATCAAATCGCTTGCGGAAAGACATGCGGCTTGCTGCCTTGCAATATGATCATTTATTCGATCAAAATCGTCCAATTGGCGTGTGGATACCACTAGGTGTCCGTTATCAGACCATGTATCTATCAGGCAGTCAATCAACTCACCTGAAAGTGTTTTAGCAATGATATGTACGTCTTCAATAACTAAAACAAAGTAGTCCGGTATTTGACTGATAAAATCGCTGAGTGAACCTGCTAGAGCACGAGGGGTGCCGTCTGTAACCATAGATCCGTGCAAAGCAGCACTAGGGAATGCCTGACCGATAACTTGAACCAGTCCTTCGTAAAAAGTGACTGGGTCCCGATCAACGTCGGATATATTGTACCAGCAGACCGATGCCTCTACTTCCCGCGCAAAATCGGCGAGAAGCGTGGTCTTGCCGTAACCAGCCGGAGATTTAATCACTTGGAAATTATAAGCAAGGTTTGAGTGAAGTTTATCCAGTAATCGCCTGCGAACGACAGAACCCTTGACTAAAGGCGTCATTTGCTTCGGATTGGGTACTCTAACATCTGAAACGACCATTGCTTTGTATTATAAACCTTTTTGCAATAGGTGGGCCAAATTATTATTTATTTCAACTTGAAAACCAGGTAGGGAGTCGATCATGTGCGTTGGGCAACACCACATCAAGCTTTCAAATACGAACGGTGTTTTCATTCTAAGGCTTTTAATACGCGTAGTATTCGAGACGTTACTTACTCATTCGGTTGCCATTTGTTCCCAAAATTAGTGTGATCCGAATAATTCGCCCAGTACAAACACTAGAACGAGGAAACCTATACCTGTCGCTAACCAGATAAGAAAGGAGCGTTCCAGATTTCTAATGAGACATATGCCACCAAACAGAAAAGCAACTATCCCACTCACTCCGGCAAGCGTTATCGGAACAGCCAGCCATAGATTGCTGAAGTATTCCTCGCCACCTTTTTGCCCTGAGGCTATCACTATTTGAAACAATCCGAACAACAAAGCAAAGGCTACCAGCGACCAAACGGCCCATTTGCCGTATTTTGTTTTCGGCATAACCATGACTCCTTTCTGGTCATATATACCTAATATACATTTTTATACTCTCTTTTTTGTTTGGATACAATACTAAACCCCCGTCACAGATTGTGACGGGGGTTTAGTTCTTAGAAGTTTAAGGCTATCTTCTACCAGTTCTCAGCCAGCAACTCGTAGTAAGACTTCGGGTGTTTACAGGCGGGGCAGCAGTCCGGCGCTTCAGGGCCTTCATGGACATAGCCGCAGTTAATGCAGTGCCACTTAACCGTAGCCGGACGCTTGAAGACCTCGCCTTTGTCGATATTCTCAGCCAGTTTACGGTAGCGTCGCTCGTGAAACTCTTCCACCTCAGCAATTTCCCTGAATGAGATAGCGACGTCAGTGAAGCCTTCCTCATCGGCCACCGCGGCAAAGTTAGCATAAATGACTGACCATTCCATTTTTTCGCCATTAGCCGCTTCTTCCAGATTAGCGCGAGTGTTGGAGATGATACCTGCCGGATAGCTGGCGGTGATTTCCACTTCACCGCCTTCCAGATACTTGAAGAAGATCTTGGCGTGTTCTTTCTCATTCTCCGCCGTTTCGATGAAAATGTGAGATATTTGCTCAAATCCCTCTTTCTTGGCGGCGCTGGCAAAATAGGTGTAGCGGTTCCTGGCTTGAGACTCGCCGGCGAAGGAGGTCAGCAGATTGACTTCGGTTTTGGTGCCTTTAACTGATTTACTCATAGAAAATCCTTTCTATTGTTGTTAAATTACTGTTCTATGATACCAAGAGATACCGTTATCCACAAAATAACAGTCTTTTATGAACTTTTCTCCTCATCCTGCCGCTTGAAAGGATTGTTTTCCAACAGGGTGTGAAAAAGCGCGGGATAGAATCTTTGCAGATAAGTCATATGCTCCAGCCACAACTTGACCAACGGCTGGTATACCTTGGTAATATCGCTGGCCAGATGATCTATTTTGGCCTGGTTTAGACTGGACAGGTCGTGATGGGTCGCCAGTTCACCGCGCAGGTGGAACATGGCTCGGAGCAGATTGTTGAAAAGGTCGTGTTCAAAAACGTGAGGGGCTTCCAGCAGCCGGAACAATAAACTGGAGGCCAGCAGCTTACGCAGCGCCTCCGCATCCAAAGACAAAGGCGTAACTTCAATACGGTGTTTTTTCAAAAACTGGGACAACGGGATAAAATCCGCTTCCGTCCAGACATCTCCCGACGGCATCGCCTCCTGTACAAGATGGTTCCCAACATCGCATTTATGTAGCAACTTGATCAACGTATCGCCGATTTCGCTGTAAAAAAGCGTGGTCAGGGTGTTCAACTGCTGCGCCCGCCGCGTGTCTTCCCGGCGTTCAAAGACCAATTGAACGCTGGTAATCACCACGGCGGTAAAAAAGGTGAAGCCGGTAACGACGATTACGATAGCCAGCAACCGACCGCCAGTGGTTATTGGGACGATATCACCAAACCCGACAGTAGTGATGGTGCTAATGGTCAGGTATAAGGCCTCAAAGGCTGTCAATCCCTCCAGCGCTACAAAACCAACTACACCGACGACCACGATGAATACCAAAATACTAACGACCAGTGCCAGTCGTTTGATCGTACTGTTCATAAAACCATCCAACAATATAAGAGCATTACTGAAATAGTAGCGTAAGCTGGATAGTTTGCCAAGCTTGGTATCAAATAAGAGGGGCACCCGCACAAGGCCGCCCCTCTTATTCTTCTTTCATTGACTGCCTTATTCCAGCGGGTTCATCACCCGCCCTGTGAACAGAATAGAGCCAGTGGCGATATCGCGGATGAGAAAGATGAATGACCGATCTATGGTCATGTTTACCGGATCATCCATCGGCGCAGAAGTCAGGTCCATAATTACGCCGGTGGCTGCGGCGGCCTCGGTGCCGGATTCATCGACCGAGACAAAGGCTTTATGCACTACATCGGAGATAAGTAAGTCACGCTGTCCAGTCATGCCGGAAAAATCAGCGGCATCGCTGAAAGCGATGGGCATACCTAGGGCGGAGAGTGTTGGTTTCAGACTGAACTCTGAATCAAACTCAAACTTGGGCATGGTCAGATTGACGGTATTGGATTTCAGGTCGCCGATGATCTTTTTAAGAGTCGCGCCGTCGAGGGCGTTCTCAAAGGCTTCGAAGCCGTCGGTTTCGGGTAACAGGATGACCATGGACAATTCCCCGCCGTCATACTTCAGCTCTACCGCTTGGTAGCCGTCACCCGCGGCATAACCCAGGGATTCACTCTGATGCATCATTGACACCATGATCTGGTTGCCGTCTAACAAAGTGAATGTGCCATCGGCGGTTGAGCTCTCTTCAAAATGATTCAGCCATGCACCGGTAAAATAGATGGCGTTGGTCAGTACTAGCCGTGTTATTTCCTTGATACTGCCAAGGGGCAACAGATCCTTAATGCGCTGTTCGGTCTCTTTGGCTACCCAGTCATTGATAGTTTTCCGTGTATCTTCCGGGGCAGCGGCGAAATCCAGTATCCTCAGTCCAGCACCGTAATTCTCAGCCAATAAGTCGAGATAAGCGTTCAGAAATTCGTAATCCTTCTGCCCCCAGATGGCGTTGACCACCTTTAGGCTGAAGGGTTGATCATCTTTACCTTTGGCACCTTGGCCGCGGGAATTAAGCGCGGCGTCCAGCGCATTCAATGCGGTGTGTAATCGCTCCTGTTCCAGAGTAAACAGCAGTGCTTCAGCCATTTGCGCTGCTGTATCGCCTTGCGCACCACCGTAAGTCATGGCCAGTGCCACGGAGATGCTGTAAGGTGAGTAGAAGAAGTTGCCGTCGTCCTCTTTGAGCAACTGGTATAGCGCCAGCGCAAAGTCGGTGTTGCCTTGAACGAGCGTTTCCATGTCCGCCGCCGGGACGTTCGGCAACAGCCGTAATTTGTCAGATTTCAGCTCTTCGCCGTAGTTAGGCCTAGCGCAGGCGGAGACTACCATTAATGCTGATAGCAGAATAGGTACGAGTAATTTTTTCATTTGAGCACCTCACTTGATTATATGTCAGTTTGATTTCCCAACCAACAGTTATAACGCTTGAGGTGGGTGAGGGTTAGGTGGAATATTTTTCAGAAACCTGTCTCACCGCCAGTTTTCCAGCATCGCAGTAACTGAACGGTTCATTTCTATGGAATAATCGGATACAAACTTCCGGAAGAATAACTTCTGACCAGCATTTTCAAACTCATCTGAGTGAGAACCAGCGTCAAATTGATTTTCTATATCCATAAATATCTTGCTAAGTTCTTTATCTCTGAAACGATTATATTTATTCTTATGAACTATGGCTTCTTTATTCATTCTCGAAGTGAGTTTTGATGAAACTATTTTTGCCGGATACCCAAAGCATAACATAGTGATTGGCAGAGTGTAGGCGGGTAAATTGAATAGTTCACGGTGAAATTCATAGTTTTCCATGATATCACCGATATAACAGGAGCCAATTCCTAGCGCTTCGGCGGCGATAACCGCGGTTTGAGCGGCAATAAGCGCATCACAGCAGGCAAGAAGCAGATCACCGGCCTGAGGTTTGCGATATGGGCGGCTGAGTTCATTACTGCGCCGTTCCGCATCGCATAGATTGAAATAGTCAAACCATCGCTGGTAATCAGCCAGAAAAAGCAATACGTAGGGGGCTTTAGCAATGAATGGTTGATGGTCACAACTGATGGCCAGTTTATCCTTTATTGCCTGATCATCAACCTCAATTATCGAATAAAGCATCATACCCCCGGCAGTCGGGGCACGGAAAGTCGCATTTAAGATCAGTTCTTTTTCTTCATCAGTGACTGGTTTATCAGAGTACGCTCGTATTGAGCGGCGGTTGGCAATAATTTTCAATGTTTCGTTCATATAAATCCCCCGGTTGTAAGGTTTCCAGATATTATCGCATGACTAGGTAATCAATACCTTGTGGCTATATCGGTTGAAAAAGGTCCAGAGAGTCGCGGATATCAATCATCAATGTCTTTTTAATTGACGATTTCCGCCCGAGAGTTGTTTTTACCCTTCACGAGGGTGATCATGGGAACCCTCTCAGCAACCCGGCTCGCCATGATGGCCGCAACAGCTTTGGTGTTTGACCAGTTTTATCATGTTGTTGCGGAAGCCAAGATAGACCTTCTTGTGAAGAGGGATGGGGGCGGACATATTTGTGAAAAAGGCTTTGATGCTTGGCACGGCAGCACCTCACATATATTTGGTACCCCTGGCGTGACTCGAACACGCGACACGCGATTTAGGAATCTGTATGGTTATTTACAATGACTGGTTTTAGCTATGAAAGCCTTCTACAGCTGGCTGTAAGAATAACCCATTTCTATCGTATGATACCAGAGAACAGCATTAACCATCAATAGCTTGGTTAGCTTTTTGGTTAGCTAAAATGTTGGAGTTCGGGAGAACTCCACGAATATAGAAAGCTCTTGAAGCTTATCTTGTATTCTCTTTTTCAACAGCGCAGCACAAACATATAGTACGTTTAATGAAATCGTAAGATCACTTAACGGTTGTATAAAGTCGCATAATTATGACACAATCGCTTATGTTCAACTCAATAAAGAGTTAGGATTTATCAGTCTCAATTATGCTACCAGTCCGAGTTACTCGTTCTACTCACATAATTTGAATTGTACCTTTCATTCAATCCTACTTCCGCCTCCAATATACTAAAGTCGTGTTATATTTATACTATTGGCTATAGCCATAATGCTTAGATCCACTAGTACTTTAGTACGATGGCAGATTAACTATAATCCTATATTATTATAAGCATCAGGTTGAATTCCGCTGTTTAGGAGATGGCTTATGAAAGTTTGGCTTTCGGGAATAGACCGGATGGCTGCGGGAAAGTCCGTAATTACAAAATAGAAAGGGGTTTCACATGTCAAAGTTCCATAGCATGGTGTCGCGTCGTGACTTCATGAAGGGTCTCGGCTTCGCTAGTGTAGGCTTAGGCGCTGCCACGGCAGTCACTCCGGCATTCGCGGATCTCGATGACCTGTTGTCATCAGGTACCAGTACTCAAAAACGCGCCTGGTGGGTGAAAGAAGTGGACGAACCCACTGTCGAGATCGACTGGTCCATAATGAAGCGCCACTACAACTACAGCACCCAGTCAAATGCAATCGTGGCTGCTTATCCCGGTCTGGAAAGGTACAATTCAGAGACATCGACTGGACCGAGCCCCGATGACAGGATGAAAGCTAATGAGGCTGGCTACAGGTTAAGGGATCAAGCGTTGGCGGATGCCAATAGAGGTATTAGAGGAAACACAGTCGGTCCAGAGAAATTCGGGCAGGCTAACCGAACCACACCCGAAGAGCGTGGTGTGCCCAAGTGGACAGGGACACCGGAAGAAGCCACCATGATGCTGAGGGCAGCCATGGTTTTCTTCGGTGTATCTGAGATCGGCACCGCTGAAATCGATGATAAGCATCAGAAACTGATCGGTCTGACCGGCGAGAATCCGAATACCAAATACTACAACAGCCAACCACCTACCACGGTGACCAAACCGGTCGTGTTTTCTCAAACCGATCCGCATTTCAGCTGGGATAAGGCAACAGGCATCACTTATCTGCCCAATGTGCCTCTTTACAGCGTTACCTATCTGATCCCGCAGGACAGTGAGTTGAATAAGATGCGTCCTGGGACGCTAGGAGGCGTTGCCCAGACCCGCTATCGTCTGCGTGAGATCCCCCGGTCTTGCACCCAAGCTTTCATCTATGGCCTGGGATACGAGAGCATGTTGGATGAACCGTATCGCGCCATTCCGTCCAACGCAGGTGCAGTCCTTGGTGGCCTGACGGAGAACGCCCGCCATTCCATCATGTCCATCAGTCCTGAGTTCGGCGCCTTTGGCGGTTACTTCGACCTGCTTACCACCCTGCCTCTGGCCCATACCTCTCCTATTGATGCCGGTATCTGGCGGTTCTGCCAGAGTTGCGGTTTGTGTGCTGACCTCTGTCCGTCCAATTCGATCGTTAAAAAAGACGAAGGGGAACCGACTTGGGAAGTCAGGACGAGTGCAGAACCCAAGGCGCATATTCTGCCTTGGGAAGGCCTACGGGCGGCGGGTGAGTTCCATAAAATCGGCCGCAAGACCTACTGGACCGATATGCCGCAGTGCCAGCTTTGGGTAAGACGGAATATGAACGGGGAAAGATGCAATGTTTGCTGGGGCAACTGTGTCTTCAACGGAGCCAATGGCGCCATGATCCACGAGGTGGTGAAGGCGACGGCTTCCGTCACTCCGCTCTTCAACAGCTTTTTCGCTAGCATGCATCCCGCGATGGGATTCGGCATGAAGACGGGAGAAGATATCGAACAGTGGTGGCATATGTCGCTACCGGCATATGGCTTTGATTCCACCGTGTATGCCAAACACATGGGATACTAGGATCTGGTAATGTAATCAATCCGGTGATCCCGGAGGGGCAGGTTCCTCTTATAAGAGGAACCTGCCCTTTTTAATATGTCCTGCCTTGTCCATAGAAACCCTTGTCTATTAGTGAGCAAGTGTTTATTTTCTGGAATTGTTTCCTCAAACATGACCTAAATGCGTTGTTGGCATGGTCTATCCCTCGTTCTATGTTTCATATCAAGCCACGAGTACTAGTCGGTGGTACCCCCTCGGTATGGTGGAAAAAGTAGAAATCTTTTGGTAAACATGAAGGGTTGGGGATGTGTTCAAAGCAGGCTAACGAAACTCTGCGTTAGCTATCCGTTAGCTATTTACACTAATGACCCTCCATTAATAAACTAGAGAGGGTCATTTTACGTATAATTATTGGTACCCCTGGCGTGACTCGAACACGCGACACGCGGTTTAGGAAACCGCTGCTCTATCCTCTGAGCTACAGGGGCCTGTTACTGAATTATAGCAACAAAGCTATCTGCTGTAACCTGTTTACTAATGCTTGGGCTTTTCCGGCTCCAAGCTGCAGGTTGGTGGCGGTTGGCGTAGAAGGAACAAAACACCTACTATACCCGCCACCAATGAAGTACCGACAATGGCCAGTTTGGCGGAGTCTATTGAACCGGCATCGGTGAAAGCCAGACCTGTGATGAAGATGGACATGGTGAAGCCCACCCCAGCCAGCAACCCCGCCCCTATTATATGATTCCACTGGCAGGAAGCCGGTTTAGAAATCCAGCCAAGTTTACTGACAAGCCAAGTTATACCAATGATGCCCAGTGGCTTGCCGATGAACAGACCAGCCATGATACCCAGCGTCACTGGCTGGATCATTTCAATGTCACCGCCCATAGCCACCCCGGCATTGGCCAAGGCGAATATAGGCATAATAAAGAATGCGCTTACGGGATGTAAAGTGTGCTCCAGTCGCAAGAGTGGATTCTGGACATGTTCATAGGCCACACCGATCTTCTCCACGGCTTCTTGCTGCTCTGGGTTCAGCAGCAGGTTGTTGCGCCGAGCCTCGGCGCCACCGAACGTTTTCAGTTCCAGCTTGACGGTATTGATGAATTCCTCACTGGAGACTTTTTGCCGCACCGGTATGGTCAAAGCCAGCAATACCCCGGCGATTGTGGCGTGAATACCTGATTCAAAAACAAAGAACCACAGCACCAGACCCAATGCAAGATACGGCGTCAATTTCTTGACACCCCCGGCATTGAGGGCAATCAGGCCGCCGACCGTGATAGCCGCCCATCCCAATGATACCCAGTCCAGGTCACTGGAATAAGCCAGGGCGATAATAAGGATTGCGCCCAAATCGTCAATGACTGCCAAAGACATCAGGAAAACCTTTAGCGCCAGCGGCACACGCTTGCCCAAAAGCATCAGGAAACCCAGGGCGAAGGCGATATCGGTGGCCATCGGAATACCGAAACCCTGAGCCTTGCCTCCCTCAGCCATATTGAAAGCCAGATAAATGCCGGCCGGAACAAGCATGCCGCCCAGCGCGGCTACGGCAGGGAAAGCTGCTTTAGATGGGGAGGAAAGCTCACCGACCATGAGTTCTCGCTTGATCTCTAGGCCGATGAGAAGGAAGAACAGCGCCATTAGTCCATCGTTGATCCAGTGTGCCAGTGACAGTTCTAGGTGGAAATTCCCCACCGAGATACCAGCTTCGATATGCAGGAAATCAAAGTATTGAGTCGCCCAAGGCGAGTTTGCCATGATCATCGCCACCACTGCCGCGCCGAAGAGCAGCAGGCCGCCGGTGGATTCCTGATGTAAAAAGCGTTCGATAGCGCCGACTATTCTGAGGTTAGCAAGTTGCAGACGCATTATATAAAATCCTTGATGCCTAAATTGACGTGTCATTCTACCAATTTAGACTGATTACTGGCAACGGTCATCACTGTCAGGTACGATCTAATTTTGACACCCTGCCCCCGGATAAGCCGGGTTCGGCAGGAAAGTCTGACATCATCCCTTCAAGAAACTATATTTTATCTGTAGTCCAAACATGTTTTATAGCTGATAACCTTTACGAATCAGCGTTTTTGACTTATAATGGTTATGTATCCCGAGGGAGGGGATTGTATTATGGCAAGTCGATTCGATAAATTTTCTGAGCGCGCCAGACGCGTTTTAACCTATGCGCAGGAAGAGGCCCAGAACTTAAATCATAATTACATCGGCACGGAGCATATCCTGCTGGGCATGGTACGAGAAGAAGACGGCGTTGCCGCCCGCGTGCTGACCGGTATGGATGTTAACCTGGCCAAACTGCGCTCCGCGGTGGAGTTTGTCATCGGCCGCGGCGAAAAGCCGTCCAGCGGCGAGACCGGCCTTACGTCACGGGCTAAGAAGGTCATTGAACTGGCTATCGACGAAGCCCGCAACCTGAATCATAATTACATCGGCACCGAACACCTGCTGCTGGGACTGTTGCGTGAGGGGGAAGGCGTGGCGGCGGGGGTGCTGGACAGCTTTGGCATCACTATTGAAAAAGCCCGCGCCGAGATTACCCGTGTCCTGTCCCAGGGCGCCATAAACCGCGGCGCAGCACCGATCAAGGCCGGGCGGGCACAGGGTAAGACGCCCAACCTGGACGCCGTGTCAATGGACCTGACAGCCGCCGCCCGGGCCGGCAAACTAGATCCGGTAGTGGGACGCGCCAAAGAAATCGATCGGGTCATTCAGATACTGTCACGGCGCACCAAAAACAACCCCGCTCTTATCGGTGAACCCGGTGTTGGTAAGACGGCCATCGTTGAGGGGTTGGCGCACCGCATTGTGGCCGCCGACGTACCGGAAACGCTGGAAAACAAGCGGCTGGTATCGATGGATATTGCCTCACTGGTAGCCGGCACCAAGTACCGCGGTGAATTTGAGGAACGTCTCAAAAAGATAATTGAAGAGCTAAAGAGCGTAGGGAATACCATCGTTTTCATTGACGAGTTTCACACCATGGTCGGCGCCGGCGCTGCTGAGGGGGCGGTGGATGCCGCCAATATCATGAAGCCGTCACTGGCGCGCGGAGAGATCCAGGTTATCGGCGCTACCACACTGGACGATTATCGCAAGCACGTTGAACGTGACGCCGCCCTGGAACGGCGCTTCCAGCCAGTGCTGGTTGAAGAGCCGTCGCTTGAGGATACCATTGAGATATTGCGCGGCATCAGGAGCCGTTACGAAGAGCATCACAGGCTGGAGATTACCGATGACGCTCTCGAGGCGGCGGCTAACCTAGCTTCCCGCTATATTTCCGACCGCTTCATGCCGGATAAGGCTATCGATATCATTGACGAGGCGTCCTCCAGAGTACGCATCCGCCACCGTACCAAGCCTATGCCGCTGAAGGATTTGAAAAAGGCCGAGGATTCCTACCGTCGCGATAAAGAAGCGGCCTTGGCTACTCAGCAATATGACTTTGCCGCCGAACTACGCGAGCGTGAGTATCAGATAGCCGAAAAACGGCGCAAGATGGAAGAAGAGTGGAAGCAGGAGCAGGGGGAAGATAAGCCCAAGGTCACTAAGGAAGATATCGCCGACGTGGTCAGCATGTGGACCGGTGTACCGCTCTTGCAGCTGACCGGCGACGAAACCAAGCGGTTGCTCAACATGGAAGAGGTACTACACGAGCGTATTGTCGGTCAGGAAGAAGCCATCACAGCCATCTCTAAGGCGGTCAGGCGTGCCCGGGCAGGTCTCAAGGACCCACGGCGGCCTATTGGCAACTTTGTCTTTTTAGGCCCCACCGGCGTCGGTAAGACCGAGCTGGCGCGGGCGTTAGCCAAGTTCATGTTCGGCTCTGAGGACACCTTGGTGCGTATCGATATGAGCGAGTTCATGGAGAAATTCGCCGTGTCACGGCTGGTCGGTGCGCCTCCCGGCTACGTCGGTTACGATGAAGGCGGACAGCTCACCGAAGCGGTACGGCGCAAGGGCTATTGTCTAATATTGCTCGATGAGATTGAAAGGGCACACCCTGATGTGTTCAATATTTTACTGCAGATTTTCGACGACGGCCATCTGACCGACGCCAAGGGCCGCCGCGTGGATTTCCGCAACAGTATTATCATCATGACATCTAACATCGGCGCTGACCTCATCCGCAAAGGCTCCGGGGCTATCGGTTTCACTACCACCTCTGATGAGAACAAGGCTGTTGAGGTCAATTACGAGAAGATGAAGGATAAACTGCTGGGCGAGGTCAAGAAGAGCTTCAAGCCTGAATTCTTGAACCGCATTGACTCAACCGTGGTATTCCACTCACTGACCCGTGACCAGATACGGCAAATAGTTGACCTACAGCTTGTGTCGGTGACCACCCAGCTCAAAGAGAAGAATATCAGCATTGAAGTTACCGAAGCGGCCAAGGACATATTAGGGCGCAAAGGCTACGATGAAGTCTACGGCGCGCGCCCGCTTCGGCGCGTCATCCAGAATTTGTTGGAAGACAAGCTGTCAGAAGACCTGTTGCGCGGCGGTTACGGCCCCGGCGACACCGTAGTGGTTGATGCCGTCGGTGAGGCTGAAGAACTAGTCTTCAGCATTAAGCACGCTCCGCCTCAACTTGAAGCGCAGGAGGAACACCCGGCTCTGGTCGGTGGTGAAAACAACGGCGAATAGCCCCCCTTATTGAAACAAAAAAAGAGCCCTCCGGGGCTCTTTTTTTATGCACTGCTATTAAAATGAGGCAATCAGGATTAACCAATTAAATACCTTCGCTAAATGGCAACAGCCCTGTCGGATAATCCAACAAGGCTGTGATCTAAAATATAAAAAGTCTCCTGGCAATGGCATATTTTCCACAAGGGGTCGCCCCCTCAGTATCGTCTGCGCTGATGCGTTTCACTACCGTGTTCGGGATGGGAACGGGTGGTACCACATCGCTCTAATCACCAGAAGACTCTTTAACAATTGTTAATCTGAACCTTCAAATATCGCCATCAATTTTAGATTATCTCAACTCTGAAGCAAGTCAAGCCCTTGACCATTAGTACCACTTAGCTGAACACATTACTATGCTTACACATGTGGCCTATCAAGCAGGTAGTCTACCTGCGGTCTTATCCTTCTCGCGAAGGAAGGGAGATCTAATCTTGGAGCCGGCTTCGCGCTTAGATGCTTTCAGCGCTTATCCGTTCCGAACTTGGCTACTCAGCAATGCCCTTGGCAGAACAACTGATACACCATTGGTCCGTCCTTCCGGGTCCTCTCGTACTACGGAAAGCCCCCCTCAAATCTCCGGACGCCCACCACGGATAGAGACCGACCTGTCTCACGACGGTCTGAACCCAGCTCGCGTGCCGCTTTAATGGGCGAACAGCCCAACCCTTGGGACCGATTCCAGCCCCAGGATGCGACGAGCCGACATCGAGGTGCCAAACCTTGCCGTCGATGTGAACTCTTGGGCAAGATAAGCCTGTTATCCCCGGGGTAGCTTTTATCCGTTAAGCCACGGCCCTTCCACAAGGAACCGTGGGATCACTTTGCCCGACTTTCGTCTCTGCTCGACTTGTTGGTCTCGCAGTCAAGCCTCCTTATGCCAATGCACTCTACGGGTGATTTCCATCCACCCTGAGGAGACCTTTGGGCGCCTCCGTTACTGTTTGGGAGGCGACCGCCCCAGTCAAACTACCCACCAGACACTGTCCCCCGGCTTGCTCCGGGGTTAGAAACTAAATTCATCGAGAGTGGTATTTCAACGTTGGCTCCACCAGGGCTGGCGCCCCGGCTTCATAGCCTCCCACCTATCCTACACAAGGTGAACCCAGTTTCAGTGCCAAGTTGTAGTAAAGCTCCACGGGGTCTTTTTGTCCAGTGGCGGGAAACCCGCATCTTCACGGGTAATTCAATTTCGCCGAGTCCCTCGTTAAGACAGCGTCCAAGTTGTTACACCATTCGTGCGGGTCGGAACTTACCCGACAAGGGATTTCGCTACCTTAGGACCGTTATAGTTACGGCCGCCGTTCACTGGGGCTTCGGTTCAAAGCTTTGCTTGCGCTAACCTCTCCCCTTAACCTTCCAGCACTGGGCAGGTATCAGCCCCTATACATCAGCTTACGCTTTAGCAGAGACCTATGTTTTTGATAAACAGTCACTTGGACCCCTTTAGTGTCACCTTTCAGAGAAAGGCACCCCTTATCCCGAAGTTACGGGGCTAGATTGCAGAGTTCCTTAACGAGGGTTATCTCGATCACCTTGGGACATTTACCCCCACCTACCAGAGTCGGTTTGCGGTACGGGCGCCACTGCTTCATTGGCAACGAGGGTTTTCTTGACGGTATGGAATCAACTAAATCGTCTTGGATCTCTCCTCAACTTCCCCCGGTCTTCAACTTAACTTGGGAGTGGATTTGCCTGCCCCCAAACGCCTTTGACCGGTGACACACCATGTCCAATGGGTATGCCTAACCTATCCTCCCGTGTTGCCCCTTTGCCTCCACAACGGCGGTGCTGGAATGATGACCAGCTGTCCATCGCTCTACGCCTTTCGGCCTCGGCTTAGGCCCGACTAACCCTACGCGGATTAACCTTGCGTAGGAAACCTTAGGTTTTCGGTGGGTGTGTTTTTCACACACCTTACGCTACTCATGCCGACATTCTCACTTCCCCACGCTCCACCGTTACTCACGTAACGACTTCACTGCGAGAGGAACGCTCCTCTACCACCCCGACGAATCGAGGTCCATAGCTTCGGTGACAGACTTGAGCCCCGTTGGATTGTCGGCGCAGAACCACTTAACCAGTGAGCTATTACGCTATCTTTAAAGGATGGCTGCTTCTAAGCCAACCTCCTGGCTGTCTGGGTAGTTCAACTTCCTTTACCACTTAGTCTGTACTTAGGGACCTTAGCTGATGGTCTGGGCTGTTTCCCTTTCGACTACGGAGCTTAGCCCCCATAGTCTCACTCCCGGACTTTAAACTTACGGCATTCTTGGTTTGGTTGAATTCGACAGGATCTCTCCCACCTAGTCCATCCAGTGCCTTACCTCCGTAAGTGAACATCCGAGGCTGTACCTAGATACATTTCGAGGAGAACCAGCTATCCCCGGGTTCGATTGGAATTTCTCCTCTATCCACAGTTCATCCGACAACTTTGCAGCGTTGACCGGTTCGGGCCTCCACTTCGAGATTATCGAAGCTTCACCCTGACCATGGATAGCTCACCCGGCTTCGGGTCTAATCCATGCAACAAAACGCCCTATTCAGACTCGCTTTCGCTACGGCTCCGCAACGTAGTTGCTTAACCAGGCTACACAGATTAACTCGTCGGCTCATTCTTCAATAGGCACGCCGTCACCCCTCCGAAGAAGGGCTCCGACTGCTTGTAAGCGCACGGTTTCAGATCTATTTCACTCCCCTCTCGGGGTATTTTTCACCTTTCCCTCACGGTACTAGTCCACTATCGGTCATCAAGAGTATTTAGCCTTACCATGTGGTCATGGCAGATTCCCACAAGATTTCTCGTGTCCCGTGGTACTTAAGATCAAATTAAGGAGCCTAGCTCTTTCGTTTACCGGACTATCACCGTCTATGGTGGCTCTTTCCAGAGACCTTCAACTAGAGTTCGGTTTGTAACTCCTTTGCCCGTTTAACGCCGGACGTCACCTGTCTTACAACCCCTTATAAGCTTAGGCCGTTAAACCACTTAGCTTATAAGGTTTGGGCTTTTCCCTTTTCGCTCACCGCTACTAAGAGAATCTTATATTTTCCTCAGGGTACTGAGATGTTTCACTTCCCCTGGTTGCCTCTACTCAGCCTATGTGTTGAGCTGAGAGTGACCAGGTTTTACCTGGCCGGGTTGCCCCATTCGGAAACCCCCGGTTAAGCTTGCTAGACAGCTAGCCGAGGAATATCGCAGTCTTGCCGCGTCCTTCATCGCCCCTTGATGCCAAGGCATCCACCGTGCGCTCTTTCCCGCTTGACTTGCTTCAGATTTGAGATAACCTTACTAATTTTTGGCGATATTCAGTTTTAAAGATTCAGTATAAATAGGAAACGGCCTGGCGTTTACCACCAAGCCGTCTTGGTTAACACCGTTTCGTGCGCTTTATGTCACTATTTTTAACATCATGTTTTTCAAACGCGAAGAGAATAATAGCATAGCCAGCCAAACTGTGTCAAGGGCTTAGGTAGCTTTAGGACAACAAGGCGGTGAAAATATTTTAGCCCCTCTTCATATATAAATAGGCCGCCGAATCCCCTTGCAAGTTTGCCTTAACCCACCCCGCCTATCTATAATGCTTCTATCCACCTTGACGGAGAGCATATGGCTGAAACATCCCCCACCGTGAATACCCCGGAATATTACAGTATAGCTTTCTGGCGGCGATGGGCCAGACTTTATGACCGTGTGGTGACTCTGTCGTTTTTGCCGTTCGGCGGAGAGAAGCGTTTCCGGCAGAAGTTTGTGGATATGGCCGGACTTAAAGCAACGGATAAAGTACTAGACATCTGCTGCGGCACTGGCTCAACCACGGCCATCATTGCTCCGGAGGTGGATCAGGGACACGTGACCGGAGTTGATCTATCGCCTGATATGCTGGCCGTAGCCAAAAAGAAGGCAGTGGCGCCGTGGGTCAGTTTTCAGGTTGCCAGCATAGATACTTTACCGTTCAACGATAATTCATTCGACCACGTCATCTGCTCCTACGGCTTGCATGAGATTCCGAAGGATATCCGGGCAGCGGCACTAGACGAGGTGTTCCGTGTCCTCAAGCCGGGCGGGAAATTTCTGGCGCTGGATTACCACCTGCCGCGGTATTTCCCGGCGCGCCAGGCCATCGGTGCTTTTGTCCGCATCTTCGAGCATGATATCGCCTATAAGATGATGCGGGGCGAACTGGCGGAGGAGGTATCATCGGCAGGGCTGAAAGTAAACGGAAAGAAAACGCCATTGGGTGGCATGTTTCAGATTATAATGGGGCTCAAAGAAGGTTAATATATAGATTGAAAACAACCCTCCTCATTATTGAACAGGAAAGATAGATGACGGAAAACAAAGCCCCGCTCCAGATTTTCCGCGTAACCGAGAACTCGGCTGCACGCATTAATGATGATGTAGCCCGCGAGGCGGCGCTAACCATCTTTCTGAACGACTCTGAACTGGTGACCATGCTGTGCTCTCCTGAAGAAGACAATTACTTGGCGGTGGGTTTTCTAGCCGCCGAAGGTCTTATCGAAACAGCGGACGACATCACCTCTCTCATTATTGATGAAACCCGGGGCATTATCCGAGTGGACACCAAAACGCAGGGTGAATCTGACCGCATCTGGAAACGTTTTATATCCTCTGGTTGCGGGCGTGGTGCTACCTTCTATTCCGCCGCAGATGTATCCAGCCCGCCAGTCGAGTCATCAATAAAAATTGATCCTTTCCAGATATATCGCCTGATGCGCGCTTTTCAGGACCGGAGTGAAACCTTCAAATCCACCGGTGGCACTCACGCCGCGGCGTTGGCTTTCGGTGAAGAGATCGAGCTTTTTTCAGAGGACATCGGTCGGCATAACGCGGTTGATAAAGTTTTCGGCCGCTGCCTGTTAGATAAAATCGGGACCAAGGATAAAATGTTATTAGTAACCGGGCGTATTTCATCTGAGATATTGCTCAAAACAGCCCGCCGCGGCATACCGATACTAATTTCCCGCAGCGCACCGACCGATTCCGGCGTCAAGCTGGCCGAACGACTGGGAATAACTCTTATTGGCTTTGTGCGTGGTCATCGGATGAACATTTATGCCCATGAGGAAAGAGTAAGCTTCAATGAACAACGATAGTATAATCACCAAAATCCAGGCTCTGAAAAAAGAAAAAGACGCCGTTATTCTGGTTCATAATTATCAGTTGGGTGAGATACAGGACATCGCTGATTTCGTCGGCGACTCACTGGAGTTGTCCCAGAAAGCGGCAGCGACAGGGTCCAAGCTGATAGTCTTCTGCGGCGTGCATTTCATGGCTGAAACAGCAGCCATCATCGCTCCCGGCAGCAAGGTGATACTGCCGGATATCCACGCCGGTTGCCCTATGGCCGACATGATCGACGCCGCTGGACTACGACGTATGAAGGAAGAATTGCCGGGCAGGCCTGTTGTTTGTTATGTCAACTCCACCGCCGAAGTCAAAGCGGAAAGTGATATCTGCTGCACCTCAGCCAATGCGGTCAAAGTGGTCAGTAGTCTACCTGATAAAGAGATCATATTCGTCCCTGACCAGTACTTGGGCTACTACGTACAGCAACAGACCGGCAAGCATATCCACTTTTGGCCGGGCTACTGCCCCACCCACGCCCGCATCCTGCCGGAGCATATATTAGAATTAAAGGTCGAGCACCCCAACGCCATAGCGATAGTACATCCTGAATGCCGGCCTGAGGTAACAGCGGTGGCCGACGCGGTGTTATCCACCGGCGGCATGATTCGCTACGCACAACAACCTGAAGTGACAGAACTAATCGTCGGGACAGAGATGGGCATTATCCACCGCCTGCGCAAGGAAAACCCCGGCAAGCGTTTTTATCCGGTATCCGAGCAGGCAGTCTGCCCCAACATGAAGCTTATTACTCTTGATAAAGTACTCACCGCTCTTGAAACCGAATCCCATGAGGTGACGGTACCAGAGGACATAGCGGATAAAGCGCGGCTAACAATTGAGAGAATGTTGGAGATTAAGCCTTAAACTCCACTTGAGCCTTTTATTGGAAGCAGGTGAATCGAGTAAAATCGAGAACCACCTCCATATATAAGGAGGATTGCTGATGGATAGTTTTAAACATGTCATCATCTTGATCACCGCGGCAGACAATGAAGAGGCCAAACTCATCGCGCAGGTGCTGCTGGAGCAAAGGAAAGCGGCCTGTGTCAACATAGTCAGTAGCGTGAGTTCCATATTTCGCTGGCAGGGCGTTATTAAAAACGAGACCGAAAGCCTGCTCATCGTCAAAAGCAGTGCGGCTCTGCTTAACGATGTCATCGAAACCGTCAAAGAGGTGCATAGTTACGAGACGCCTGAGATCATCGCTCTCCCCATCATTGGCGGCAGCGCCGACTATCTTGAGTGGCTGGATGAATCGGTCGAATCCGATGAAAGTCCGGCAGCATAGCCAATTTCACGTCGTCAGGCGTATAATAAGCCTGAACTAATAAAGCTATGTTTAAGACGATACGGGAAGACATCAAAAACGTTTACGCCAAAGACCCGGCGGCGCGGGGCTTCTGGGAGGTGATTTTCACTTATCCCGGCCTGCACGCTTTGTGGGGTTTCCGCCTCAGCCACTGGTTCTGGAAGATTAAATGGTACTTCATGGGGCGCTGGCTGTCGCATGTTACCCGTTTCCTCACCGGCATTGAGATCCACCCCGGGGCAACCATTGGTAAACGTTTTTTCATCGACCACGGTATGGGCGTGGTCATCGGCGAAACGGCCGAAATAGGCGACGACGTATTGCTCTACAAGGGCGTGGTGCTGGGCGGCACCAGCCTGTCTAAAGGCAAGCGCCACCCTACTTTGGGCAATAACGTGGTCGTCGGCTCCAACGCCACAGTGCTGGGCAATATCATCATCGGCGAAGGCGCCCGGGTCGGCGCCGGCTCGGTGGTGGTCAAGAATGTGCCTCCTGGAGCGACGGTGGTCGGCATCCCAGGGCGGGTGGTTGATGAACACAAACCATTGACCGTCACTGACCTGGAACACGGTAATCTGCCCGATCCGGTGGCCGAAGCGGTACGTTATATCCTAGCTGAACAAGCTAAGATTGAAAAACGCTGCGAAGCGTTGGAAAAACTGGGTGGTATTATAGCCCCGAACGACGAACTTAAGAAAAAGCTCAAAGAGATTACCAACGAGTTCGACGGCGACGGTATTTAGATCCCCTTTACATTCTGTATTCTTTAGCCCAATACACCTGTATCAACCAAAAAGCATTTGACATGACCCTCTCATTCACTTATAATAAATGCAAATGATTAGCATTTGCTTATTATAAACTTCAGGGAGTCGCCATGTCACCGTTGAATAACACCGATTTAAAGGCCACGGGCCAGCGCGCTGTAATTCTTAAAATCATTCAATCCGGTAAGGGGCATCTTGACGCCGATGAAATATATCAGCGTGCCCGGAAAAAACTACCTCGCCTGTCGCTTTCAACCGTCTACCGCGCGTTGCAGAAGTTCAAGGAAAGCGGCCTCATTGAAGAACGCCACCTAGATGAAGACCATCATCATTACGAAGCTTCACACAGAGGGGAACATCATCACCTTATCTGTACAACTTGCGGCAAAGTGGTTGAATTCAATCTGCCGATCTCTGAGATTGTGGCTGAACGAGTGCGGCAGGTTGAAGGATTTGACATCACCGGCGGTGAGATAAATTTAACCGGACATTGTCCGGATTGCCGTAAGAAAGTTAACTAATACATGCCCAAACGACACCGCACCGATACTAATTATGAATCAACCGGAAGCTGCCACCAACCGCAGCGGCGTCGTTTCCGTGACCGCCACGGCATGCAGCAGGATGACCCGGGGTTAAAAATTGCCTTGGTCGGCAGCCCCAATGTGGGTAAAAGCTCGGTCTTTCACAGCCTGACAGGTCGGCGCGTTATTATCTCAAATTACCCCGGCACCACAGTAGATATCTTTCGCGGCCGCGCCAATTTTGACGGGCATCCGCTAGAGGTCATCGACACACCAGGCATGTACTCCCTACACTCTATCACCGAAGAGGAGCGGGTAGCACGGGCAATACTTCTTGATGAAAAACCAGACGTAATACTGCACGTGGTCGATACCAAGAATCTGGAGCGCATGCTGCCCATCACTTACCAGCTCATTGAGGCAGGACTTCCGGTAATTCTCGTCCTTAATATGACAGATGAAGCAGAGGCTCTTGGTATCGTTATTGACACTGGCAAACTGTCGGCTGACCTGGGCGTGCCAGTGGTAACCACCGCCGCCAATCTTGGCCGCGGTATCGCAGAATTAAAACACGCTATTCTGGATTATCAACCAGTCTGTTTGGGGCTACCGGTCTTTTATGATGATGCAATAGAAAAGGCCGCCGCAGATTTGCTGCCCCTGATCAAAGACAGTTCCTCAGTCCATAATTTATCGCCGCGGGCTATCGCTCTACTGTTACTGCGTGACGACAGCCAGATAAAGCAACTCATTAAAAGTGATTGTTGTGATATGGCGGCTGTTGACCGAATCATTACCGGCCTCCAATCAACACTAAGTCAGGCACCGTCTTATGTCCTGGCAGTAAGCCAGCAACGGGCAGCACTTAAATTGGTACAGTCAGTAATGACGCAGCAGCAGGCAAGTAAGCCGGGGTTCGGTGAACGGTTGTCCCGGGCTATGATGAACCCTTTCAGCGGCAGCATCATTTTGGCGGCGGTATTGGCTGTCATGTACTTCTTTGTCGGTGTCTTCGGAGCCGGCACTCTGGTCGGCTGGCTGGAAGAAACGGTTTTCGGTCAGTATATCAACCCCTGGGTACAGAACACGCTGCAAAATATCATACCGGTAAAATTAATTTCTGACCTCTTTGTCGGTGAATACGGCGTCATTACCTTGGGACTCACTTACGCCATCGGCATCATCTTCCCTATCGTAACCACATTCTTTATTATATTTTCAATGATCGAGGACTCCGGATATCTGCCGCGGTTGGCCATGCTCATCGACCGGGCGTTTAAATTCATCGGTCTCAACGGTCGCGCCGTCATCCCTATCGTCCTGGGACTGGGCTGTGACACAATGGCCACCATCATCACCCGCACCCAGGAGACTAAACGCGAGCGTGTTATTACTACTTTGCTTCTGGCATTGGCCATCCCTTGTTCCGCTCAACTTGGGGTCATCTTCGGTATACTATCCGTCTCCACCGGAATGATCCTGACCTGGTTGGGAGTGATCGTCCTTGTTTTCCTGCTGGTAGGTTACTTGGCTTCCCGTATCATTACCGGTGAACGCGCCAGTTTTTATATGGAAATTCCGCCGCTGCGGCTGCCGCGCCTCAACAATGTGTTCACCAAGACCTATGCCCGGCTGGAGTGGTACCTGATGGAGGTTATTCCCTTCTTCTTGATAGCCAGCGTGGTGTTGTGGGCTGGCGACGCCATAGGACTGCTGGATATTCTTGTCAACGGTCTCAAACCGGTTCTTGAATTCGTCGGTATCCCCGCTGAAGCGTCTGTAGCCTTCATCATCGGCTTCTTCCGCCGTGACTTCGGCGCTGCCGGATTATATGATCTTGCCGCCGAAGGTTTACTTTTTGGCAATGCCCTATTGGTATCGGCGGTGGTCATGACCCTCTTTGTGCCCTGTATCGCCCAGTTCATGGTCATGATCAAGGAACGTGGTTGGAAAACAGCTCTGGCCATTGCCGGTTTTATTTTCCCCTTCGCCTTCTTGGTCGGGCTGGCACTTGACCGAACGTTGAAACTGCTTGGAGTCAACCTATGACTGAAATAGCCAACAAAATGAAGTGTTCTTACTGCGGCCATGAATTTGACGTCGCCGCCGGAACCAGTTATTGCGGCTCCTGTCCTGTAGGAAAAAACTGCCGACTGGTACGCTGTCCCAACTGCGCCTATGAAACCCCGGCCGAGCCTAAACTGCTTGCCGTTATTAGGAAACTGAGGAGAAAATCATGAATATCGACGAACATGGTGAAGAAATACTGGAAGCTCTGTGGATCAAGACTTTGGAAGAAAAAACCGCTATCGGCGCCACGGAGTTCCGGGGCCGTCAGACGCTGGCGCAGCTTATTGAAAATGGGTTGGTGGCCAGCGCCGGTGACGGCAGCCTGTCACTAACGGAAAAAGGACTGCCGGAGGCCCGCAGCGTCGTGCGGCGGCACCGTTTGGCGGAAAGATTACTGCATGACGTACTAGGTACCCGTGATAAAGTAATGCACGATAAAGCCTGTAAATTTGAGCACCTGCTCGATAAAGGGCTGGACGAAAATATCTGTATCCTCTTAGGGCACCCCAAGGTCTGCCCACACAACAAGCCGATACCCCCGGGTAAATGCTGCGAAATGGCTTCCAAGAAACCTCAAAAATTGGTATCACCCTTGTCGGAACTTACACCGGGACAGCCGGGAAAGGTGGCCTATATTTATGCCGCCGAAACCGACAAGCTGCAGAAGCTGATGGCAATGGGTATCCTGCCGGGCGCGCCAGTGCGACTGCTACAGACCTTCCCTTCATACGTCTTTCAGGCAGGCAACAGTCAGTTTGCCATCGACCGTGAGATCGCCGACGCCATTTACGTGCGGCTGAGTGAGGAGAACTAAACGGTAGAATAACAGCACGCAAAACTTATAAAAAACGGGGGTACCCGGCCGGATACCCCCGCTAACCTTATTCAAAGAAACGTCGCGACGTCTCCACTTGTTATTCCTCCATCGTCTACTTCGACAACTCAGCCACATAATGCTCTATTGCTTTAGTCATGACCCCCGGCATATCCGTGTGATACTTCCGGTAGAAAGCGGCGAAGCGGTCGTCGGCGGAATACATCTGACCCAGACCAAGTATCATCTCATTGGTGTAGTAGTGGAAATTCTCCATCAGTTCCCGCCACCTCGCGATCTGCACCTGTACTTCCTGACTTTCTGGGCCTTTGTCCATGTCTGCGACAATACCATGGTAGATAACATCGAACTCAACCTGTACAGCGTCCATTTTCTCCTTGCCCATTGCCAGTACTTTGGCTTCAGAATCGGCGACGGTCTTTTCACCGTAGCGCTCGCGGGCTTCTTTGCGTATACTATCGATTTCTTTATCGCTGAAGCCCTTATAGTATTCCTTAATTTCCATATCTTTTTCTCCTTTTAGTTTGCTGATAGTCTTGTCCACCGTCGCCATCAGATCTTCGACTCGCTCAGCTTTCTTTTTCAGCAGTTTGCGGTGGGACTCAAGCGTGTAGACCGTCAGCGATAATGGGACAGTTTTAGGGCCAATAGAACAGTACGCTTCAGGTTAATGGCTCAAGCTCCGAAGAGGTAGTAAACTCAACTATTCGGAAAGGAGCTAATGTGTCCCAAGAGAATAAAGATAAGGCTGACGCCGCTGAAACCAGGACTCAGCAGACCAAGGGTTTCATACAGCAAGTCAGGGTAGCCGCCAGACGCAAGTACACCCCGGAAGAGAAGGTTCGCATTGTACTGGAGGGTTTCCGGCGGGAGGTGGCAGTCAACGATCTCTGCCGTCGTGAAGGCATCAAACCGGGCGCATACTACGCCTGGACCAAGGACTTCATGGAAGCCGGCAAAGAACGGCTCACCCGTGACTCCGTCAGGGATGCCACTCGTCAGGAAGTCGAGCGCATAAAGCGTGAGAATACCGAACTCAAGAACCTGGTGGCCGACCTGTCGCTGGAGGCTTACCGGCTTAAAAAAACCTCAATTCCACCGCTGGGAAGCGGCGGCGCATGAGCACCGCCGAGAAGGCTGATATAGTAATAAAGCTGGAAAGTCAGTCCAGACGCAAGCGACAGGCGCTATCGGAACTTGGCATACCAAAAAGTACCTATTACCGCTGGCGACACCCAACAGACCCGAAAGAAAGAGCCAGACCTTGGAATCGCATCACCCCGAATGAAGATCGCCGGATACTAGCGATAGCCCGGGAGTTCCCTGAACTTTCCAGCCGTCAACTCTCAGCTTGGATCACTGATAACGAGGGTTTTGCCGTATCAGAGTCCACTGTCTACCGCATCCTGAGAAGGGAAGGTTTGGTTAAGCGTCAGGAATTTCAGATTGAAGCGGCCAAGGAATACCACACCAAGACGATGCATCCTCACCAGATGTGGGCTACAGATGCTTCCTACTTCAAGGTGGTCGGCTGGGGCTACTACTATCTGGTGACGGTGTTGGATGATTACTCACGTTTCATCCTCGGCTGGAAGCTGCAGAAGGACATGTCGGCCGATTCTTTGATTGAGGTGGTTCAGAAAGCGGTGGATGTCACTGGTATGACCGACGTACCCATTGCTGATCGCACCAAGCTGCTCTCAGACAACGGCTCCGGTTACATTTCCAGAGCATTCCGAGACTATCTTCACCTGGTGGGTATCGGTCATATTCGCTCCGCACCTTTTCACCCTCAGACCAACGGCAAGGTGGAGCGTTACCAGCAATCTTTAAAGAAGCAGGTCAACCAGCTGCCGTACGAATTACCCAGTGATCTCGAGAAAGCCATCGCTGATTTCGTCGACTACTACAACTATCGCCGCTACCACAAGGCACTGTGTGACGTGACACCGGCGGATGTCCTGTATGACAGGAAAGACCAGATCCTAGCGCGCAGAAGGGAGATGAGAATAGAGACCATTAACCGTCGCAAAGACTATAACCGAGGTCCAAAAGAGCTTGTTAACGCTGTTTGATCAAGCCAAAGTGTACGGTTCAAAAAGTGTCCCGTTTCGCTGATTGACAACAGCCAAGCACGTGGTCACTATTGAGGATCCTATTGAGTATCTGCACCCGGCGGTTAAATGCGCCATCACTCAGCGTCAACTTGGCACCGATACCCTTTCCTTTGCCCATGCGCTGAAACACGTGCTGCGGCAGAACCCGGATGTCATCATGGTCGGCGAAATGCGGGATCTGGATACCGCCGCGGCGGTGCTTAACGTTGCTGAAACCGGCCATTTGGTACTGTCTACAAGTCACGCCCCCAGCACCTATCAGGCGCTGGAACGAATTATCGATCTCTTCCCGCCGCATGAACGTCACATGGCCCAGACTAGGTTGGCCTCACTTATGGTGGGGGTGTTATGTCAGTCTTTGGTGCCGCGCGCCATCGGAACCGGGCGTATCGCCGCTGTTGAGGTCTTGCTGGCAAACAGTGCGGTCAAGAATCTGGTACGCGAGGGCAAGATATACCAGTTACCCAACGTCATCCGCACCAGCCGGGATGAGGGCATGATCACCCTTGATGAATCATTGGTTGATCTATACCGCAGAGAGAAGATTGATCGCGATACCGTGTTCGACTACTGCAATGAATCTGCAGAAGTGGAACGTCTTATGGGCAGCCGCGTTCGGCCAAGTAACGGTCGCCGTAAACATAAGGCCGACACCAGCACGAAACTATCCATGGAATTGTAATATCGCTGTCATTGCGAAGCGCCAAAATAAACCCCAAAAGTGTAACTTTTGCCCATTGACTCTCCATTCTCTGTCTGCTATCATATGTTCTGTCAATTATATTCTACATATAAGAGTATTTGATATTATTTGTTTCACACAAAACAATCACCATTTTCGGGATTCATCAATCGTAAAAAGGGGATTGTTTCAATCGATTCAGGCCATATGGGTAAAAACAAATACCCCCGTACTACCATTGATAGCCGTCCCCTAATAGCAAGAATTGGAGTCGTTTCCGTCGTATTCAACATGCCAAACCACTCCGCCGCATATACACTGTCTTTGCGAGACCTGCCTGACGGCAGGTCGTGGCAATCTCACTGTTTCACCACCATCGCTTCACCCCTCGTCATTGCGAGCCTGCGGCGAAGCAATCTCGGTACCCTTGTAGACCCTTACACCGAGACTGCTTTGTGCCTACGGCACTTCGCAGTGACGGATGGGGTGAGATTGCCACGTCGCTACACTCCTCGCAATGACAGTAAAATATATGTCTTTGCGAGACCTGCCTGACGGCAGGTCGTGGCAATCTCACTGCTTTGACACAATGCTGCGGCGGGGGTGGTTTGGGATTGAAGCCGTCGAGTGAGATTGCCACGTCACTTCGTTCCTCGCAATGACAGGTTCTGGTGGGGGGGCAAGAGCCAATTGTAGAAAATGATGCGCCGTGCCCTTACTTAGGTTTGTGCCCTAAGGCCCCTTCCCCCTATAATACCCTCATGAATTCACTCAAAATCATCGCTATGGTCGGTATGGCCGGCGCGGGTAAGACCGCGATTTCCCGCTTCTTCGAAGATAATGGCTACACCCGCGTCCGATTCGGCGATGTCACCGATGATGAGGTCAAGCGCCGCGACTTGCCGCTTAATGAAGCCAATGAGCGCACCGTCCGCGAGGCTTTGCGACAAGAACTGGGTATGGCCGCCTACGCCAAACTCAACCTGCCGCGAATTGATGCCGCGTTGAAAGACGGCCCGGTGGTTATTGACGGCCTCTATTCCTGGGAGGAATATATCTTCCTTAAGGATTATTATAAAGACAACTTGGCGGTAGCCGCCGTCTGGGCATCACCCGGCACCCGAGCCAAAAGGCTGGCCACCCGCGGCATCCGACCGCTAACCCGGGAGGAAACTTTGTCTCGCGACCGCGCCGAGGTGGAAAAGGTTTCAAAAGCTGGCCCTATTGCCGTAGCCGACTACATGATTACTAACGAAGGCAATTTCGATCAGCTAAAAACGCAGGTAACGGCACTAATTGGACAACTCAAGAGTTAATATATGAATCGACCAGAAACTGACGACTATTTCTTAAAAATTGCCGCTGTGGTGGCGGAACGCTCCACCTGTCGGCGGCGGCATGTCGGCGCCGTGGCCGTCAAGAACAAGCATATTTTGACCACCGGCTACAACGGCGCCCCGGCCGGTGTGCCAGACTGCCTAGAGCTGGGCTGCCTGCGGGATGAGAACAACATCCCCTCCGGCACCCGCCATGAGATCTGTCGCGCTGTTCATGCCGAGCAAAATGTCATAATCCAGGCGGCGCAGCACGGGATAAACTTGGAAGGCGCCACCGTCTATTGCACGCACACCCCCTGTATCTTGTGTGCCAAGATGCTGGCCAATGCCCGTATCAAGCGCTTTGTCAGCTTCGGCCATTACGCCGATGACGATTTCATTGACCTATTCAAACAAGTGGGTATCAACATAGACATCCGCAACCGGCCGCCATCCGCCATCGAATTCATGGCATAATTCGAGCAATTCACCCTGTCATTGCCGACTTACGATTAACAAGCACCAATCGATTGCTTCCCACCTGTTTACATCATGCTGAGCACCCGCCAAGAAACCGTCTCCCAGCTCTGTGAGGCAACAGCTTAATAAGGTTTGCTCTTGAAATTCCCCTTAAACACTAGTCTTTAGTACTATCCGCAAAATATTTTTCATTTTTCAAAAAAAAGTGTTGACATTGTCTCTTTGCACCCATAGAATGGGTAAACGTGGTAAATTGTGGGGAATAGCGGGAGCAATACGCGGTATGTATTATTTCGGGGAATTTAACTATAAACTGGACGAAAAGGGCCGTTTGCCGGTACCTCCCCGTTTCCGTCTGCCGCTTAAAGACGGTTTTATTCTGTCGCCCGGCCCGGAAAAGTTCATCAACGCCTATTCTGTTAAAGAATGGCAGCGTTTTTCAGAGCAGATTGACACCGCGGTCTCCAGCCCCAGCAAGCTCCGCAAGCTAAAGCGGGCTGTCTTCGGGCAGGCTTTCCCCGCCGCCACTGACGGCCAGGGTCGCGTTTCCCTGCCGGAGACGTTGCGGACTTATGCCGGCATCACCGACGAGGCAGTGGTGGTAGGTGTTTCCGATCACCTGGAAATCTGGTCGCGCGAAGCCTGGGAGGCTGAAAAGTCCGATGACCAGGAACAGGTCTGGCAGATATTAGAAGGTCTGGAGAAACGGTAGTTTGAATTCCTCCGAACACATATCAGTAATGTTGAAAGAGTCGCTGCAGGCGCTGGCTGTAGGCCCCGGCGGGCGTTATGTTGACGGCACCACCGGTGCCGGCGGTCATGCTCGCGCTATATTGGAAATGAGTTCTCCGGGCGGTCAACTGCTGGGCATTGACGCTGACCCGAAAAGTCTTGAGATCGCCAAAAATAACCTCGCTGGCTTCGAAGGTTCCTATCTCCTGATCAACGACAACTTCAGCAATGTGGAAGATATTTGCCACACCAATGACTTTTACCCGGTGCACGGTATCTTGCTAGATCTGGGACTAGCTTCAATGCAATTGACCGCTTCAGGCCGCGGCTTCTCTTTCCAGCACGAGGCACCGCTGGACATGCGTTTTTCCCCGTCACAGAAAGTGACGGCGGCGGAAATTATTAATACTTATTCTGAGACTGAGATCGCCGATATCATATGGCGTTACGGCGAGGAACGGCACAGCCGCGCCATTGCCCGACGCATCATCGAATCCCGTCCTATTAAAACAACTACCCAACTGGCTGAATTGATATTGAAAACTATTGGCCGGCACGGTGATATCCACCCAGCCACCCGAACCTTCCAGGCTCTGCGCATAGCGGTGAATGAGGAACTCACCCGACTGGAAAGCGTCTTGGAACAGGCCGTGCAGCTTCTGGGTTTCAGCGGCCGGTTGGTGGTCATCAGTTATCACTCATTGGAAGACCGTATCGTCAAGCAGTTCATGCAACGGGAATCCCGTGACTGTGTTTGTCCGGTAGATCTGCCGGAATGCCGCTGCGGTCATACCGCCAGGCTGCGTGTACTAAACAAGAAAGTGTTGACCCCCTCGGACAATGAAGTCAAAGCCAATCCCCGCAGCCGCAGTGCCAGATTACGGGCGGCGGAGCGTATTCTGAGCCGCCAGGAAAATGAGGTGTCGCTCACAGAACATTTTTTTCTGAATAAATCTGAGGATATTATACCAGTTAGGAATTGCCTTGAGGCGGGCATCCCTACCCTTGTCGCTCCCGGACTGACCCCCTTAACCAGGAGGTCAAAAATGTGAAGATGGCTATAAATAAAATTTAGCATAGACCTGTCAATCAATCTAAAGGAGGAGGAGAATGAAACGCAGGATTGTAACGGCGATAGATGTCGGCACCACTAAGATCTGTACGTCCATCGCCGAAATTACCGAAAACGGCGCCACCCAGGTAATCGGCGTCGGTATCACCCCGTCTCATGGGCTGCACAAAGGTCTGGTGGTCAACATCAGCGATGCCGCCCAGTCGATCAAGGAATCCATCAGAAAGGCCGAGCAAGCCGCCAATTATAAGGTGGAAAGCGCCTATGTCGGCGTCACCGGGCGGCACGTCAGCTCAGTCAACAACAAAGGCGTGGTGGCTATCACCCGGAATGACCGGTTGGTGCGCCCCGACGACCTTAAGCGAGTGCTGTCCAGCGCCCAGAGCATTAAAGTACCCAACGACCGCAGACTGTTGCACGTTATCCCCCGCAACTACGCGGTGGACGGCCAAGTTGGCGTGAGAAACCCGGTGGGTATGCACGGCTTCCGCTTGGACGTAGAAACCCATGTCATTACCGCTGCCGCCGCCTCGGTACAGAACCTCATCAAGTGTATCCGCAGTCTAGGCGTCGAAATTGACGACCTGGTGCTGGAACCGCTGGCTTCAAGTGAAGCGGTGCTGACCGAAGATGAGAAACAGGTCGGCGTGGTCCTCGCCGACATCGGCGGCGGCACTACCGACATCTGTATCTTCAAAGACGGCTCCATCTGGCACACCGCCATTCTGCCGGTAGCCGGCTATCAGTTGACCCGCGACGTAGCCATTGGTCTCGGCCTGCCCTTCGATATTGCTGAGGAGATGAAAAAACGTTACGGTTCGGTCATGCCGGTCTATGAAAGCCGCATGGAGGCCAACCCCATTTCTGAGGACGGTCACGGTATCAGCTACCAAGACCTGTGCGACATCCTGCGCGCCCGCTTTGAGGAAATCATGAGGCTGATCCTCCTAGAACTGCCGCGATCAGACTATGACAGCGTCGTACCGGCTGGTATCGTTTTCACCGGCGGTTCAGCCAATATCGCCGGACTAGAAACACTGGGGCGCGATATCACCCAGTTACCCATCCGGGTAGGTATGCCGTCCAACGTTTACGGTATCACCGATGCTCTTCGGGATCCGGCTTGCGCCACCGGCGTCGGCCTGCTGCTGTGGGGCGCCAAAAATCAACCCCGCTCCCGCTGGGGCAAACTGGGCTTCTTCAACCGGGTCAAAGGACTGTTGTCCAAATTCTTCGGTTAAACCAATTAAATCGAATTTAAAATATAAGTGAGGAGAAAAGAATATGGCTAAGACAAGTTTCGTCCCCAATCCGGCCCGAATCAAGGTTTTCGGCTGCGGCGGCGGTGGTTGCAACGCCGTAACCCGCATGGTGCGGGAAGAAATCCAGGGTGTTGAATTCATCGCCCTGAACACCGATGCCCAGGCGCTGGCTATCACCGAAGCGCCGATGCGTGTCCAGCTGGGTGAGAAAGTCACCCGCGGTCTCGGCGCTGGCGGCGACCAAGCCATGGGCCAGAAGGCCGCTGAGGAAAGCCGCGACGAGATCCGTGAACTGGTCACCGGCGCCGATATGGTTTTTGTTACCGCTGGTATGGGCGGCGGCACCGGCACCGGTTCTGCCCCTATAGTGGCTGAGGAAGCCAAGAAAAGCGGCGCCCTAACCATTGCCGTAGTCACCAAACCTTTCAGCTTTGAAGGCGCACACCGCACTAGGACCGCCAAAGAAGGCATTCAAAAACTGCTCGGTAAAGTCGACACCCTAATCATCATCCCCAACGACCGCCTGCTGGAACTCTGCGACCAGAAGACCGGTGTTGACGCCGCCTTCAAAATGGCCGACGATGTACTCCATCACGGCGTACAGGCCATCTCAGAGGTCATCACCGTCCCCGGCACCATCAACCTGGACTTCGCAGATGTCAAATCGGTAATGAAGGATGCCGGTCCGGCTTGGATGAGCATCGGCCGCGGCACTGGCAAGAACCGCGCCATTGACGCTGCCCGTGAAGCCTTAGCCTCACCGCTCTTGGATGTATCGGTTACTGGTTCCCGCGGTGTTCTCTTTAACATCGTCGGCGGTCCGGATCTCAGCCTCTATGAGGTCAATGAAGCGGCAGAGGTCATCCGTAAATCGGTTGATCCGGATGCCAACATCATTTTCGGCGTCGGTTGCAACGCCAACATGGGCAATGACGTCCGCATCACCCTCATCGCCACCGGTTTCCACACCAACAGTGATGACATTGAGGATGAAGATGAACTGACCAATCAGCTCCGCGGTATCAAGAGCGAGGATGAACTAGACGTACCGGCCTTCCTGCGCAAGCCTCTGTTCTCTCATCAGCGTCATGCTTACGCCGAACCCGCCAAGGCCAACCGGACTCCGGCCCGTTCTCCTTGGAGATAGTAAAACATCGAAGACAAACAAAAAGGCGGCGTTCTAATAGGACGCCGCCTTTTCTATTCTGAATCGTTTTCTACAAAGTTTACCGGGAATTCACCACCGAAATGGTTCGACCGCTAACCTCGCAGCCTGGCGCCCAATTCGGTGGTCAGAGTGGATACTATCTCCCCCATCACCTTATCCACCTCAGCATCGGTCAGTGTTGCTTCAGTCGACTGGAAGGTCAGGCGATAAGCCAATGACTTTTTGCTTTCATCCAGTTGTTTTCCGGCGTAAACGTCAAACAGGCTTATCTCTTTAAGCAGCGGGAAGGCCGCCAGGGTATCAAGTACCTGCCGATGAGTCACCGCTGCATCAAGCACCAGAGCTATATCCCGCACTACCGCCGGATACCGAGGCAGCGGTTGATAAGCGCGTCCGGCGCGGACTTTCTGCATCAACGCCGTCAGATCAATCTCAAAGAGATACAACGTCTCTTCAATATCAAAGTTTCGCGCCACTCGAGGGTGAACCTCACCAATGACGCCAAAGGGCACATCATCAATGGAAAAACCAGCCTGAGCGCCCGGCCTCAACCCTGTATCATGCGAGATGGTCAGTTTGTAATTTACCTGCATCCGGTTCAGGATAGTTTCTATCATGCCCTTGATATCGTAAAAGTCAAAACCGCGCTTGCTCTGTTGCCAGCCAACCGGTTCAGCTTCGCCGGCAATAACACCGCAGACCATTTCCGTTTCATCAGGTAGAGCGGCATCGCCTTTGCCATACACCCGACCTATCTCAAACAGCCTCAAGCCTGCGGCCTCATAGCGGCGATTGCCCGCTACAGCTGAGAACAACGAGGCGCGTAGCGTAGTTCGCAGGTTTTCTTGTTCACTCGACATCGGATTTAGCAGTTTCACCGGTTTGATGTCCAGTTCCCCGTCAATAGCTGTTCGCCGCAGCGCATCTTCGCTGCACAGTGACAATGATAGCAACTCCTGGAAACCGTAACCCACCAGTGCCAAACGGAACAATTTCTTGAAACCAAGGATTGCCGGGCCTACGCGCTTGGGTATAGGACCGGAAAGTGGTCGGGATGGTATGTTATCGTAGCCTATTATCCGGGCTACCTCTTCAATAATATCTTCAGCTATATTCAGGTCAGTGCGCCACCACGGCTGATGAACCCTGAGAAACTGAGTACCGGAAGGCATACCAAAGTCTTCTTCATCATTGTCTTCAATGTGCCAAGTCAGTCCCAATGATTTAAGGGTTTTGGTGATGGGTCCAAAAGCATACTTGGTGCCCAGCACCTTATTTATACGCTCTACGGCAATCACTATGCCTTCCGCATATTTTTTACCTGGATAGATATCCAAGATGCCGCTCTGAACTTCACCGCCGCAGATTTCTCTCACCAGTTGCGTTGCCCGTTTCAAAGCATGGGGCGGCATTTCCTGGTTCAATTTACGCTCAAAACGCGCCGATGCTTCAGAAGACAGCTTTAAGCGGTGCGCCGTATGGTGGATTGAGGCGGCGTTGAAATTAGCCGATTCCAAGATAATGTTAGCAGTGCTATCAGAAACTTCACTGTTAGCACCGCCCATGATGCCAGCAATAGCGATGGACCTTTCCGCATCGGCGATCATCAAGGTATCACCGGTCAGGGTGTGTTCCTCATCGTCGAGAGTGACAAATTTTTCATTTTCGGCAGCACGGCGGACGCTGATCTTGCCGCCGGAAATCTTGTCCAAGTCAAAAGCATGCAAAGGCTGACCGTATTCCAGCATCACGTAATTGGTAATATCAACGATATTGTTGATCGACCGCTGGCCCATGGCCGCCAAGCGCTCTTTAAGCCATTCTGGGGACTCACCCACCTTGATGCCTTTAATGACACTGGCGGTATATCGCGGACACAGGTCAGGCGCCTGGATTTCTACCGTCAATATTTCACTGACAGCGGTGCCTTTTTCCTCATAGGCGGTATCGGGCAGGGTAATACCGGTCTGGCCGGTAACCGCGGCTATCTCCCGGGCAATGCCGGTAATAGAAAGGCAGTCTGACCGGTTGGGGGTAACTTCAATATCCAGAACTTGGTCGCCCAATACGGAGGCCAGCGGAGTCCCCACCGCAACTCCGGCGTCCAGTTCCAGTATACCTTCATGATTATCTGAGAGGCTCAGTTCTTTTTCAGAAAGCACCATACCACGGGATTCAACACCGCGTATGACTGCCGGTTTGAGTTCTGCCGCTTTCCCCGTGTGTCCGTCAACTAGCTTGACCCCGACTCCGGCAAAAGCCACTTTCTGACCCACGGCAACATTGGGCGCGCCGCAGACAACGGTCGGTTGCTCGGTGCCGGTATTGAGTGTCACCAATCTCAGCCGATCAGCATTGGGATGGTTTTCCACCGCTGTAACTTCAGCGGCCACAATACCTTCCCAATCCGGGACGGTGGATGTTATTTCAGAGACCTCATTTCCGGCCAGAGTCAGCTTTTCAGCAATCTCCTTCATCGGAAGATTGATCTCCACGTATTCTTTGAGCCAGGAAATGGGCGCTTTCATTAAAATTGCCTCAGGAAACGTAAATCATTGGAATAGAACAACCGGATATCGTCCACTCCGTAACGCAGCATCGGCAGACGTTCAACGCCAATACCGAAGGCAAAACCGGTGTAGATTTCAGGATCAATACCCACACCCTTGAGCACATTGGGATGTACCATGCCGGCACCAAGTATCTCCAACCAGCCGGAATTGCCGCAAACCCGGCAACCGGCACCGAGGCAAGAGGCGCACTCAATGGACATCTCTACCCCCGGTTCCACAAAGGGGAAAAAATCACAGCGGAAACGTACTTTACGGTTGGGACCAAAGAAACGCCGGGCAAACTCATACAGAGCGCCCTTCAGGTCAGCAAAAGAAACATCCTTATCAACCATCAGGCCTTCAACTTGGTGGAACATCGGCAAGTGGCTGGCGTCGGTAGCCTCATAGCGGTAAACCCGCCCCGGCACAATAATGCGGAACGGCGGTTCTTTATATTTTTCCATAAACCGCACCTGCATCGGCGAGGTGTGTGTTCGTAATAGCACGTGGCGATCATCTTTTTCCGCGCCATCATCCACCCAGAAGGTCTGCATGGTATCCCGAGCCGGGTGCTCCTTGGGGATGTTCAGGGCGTCAAAATTATAACGGTCAAGCTCAATTTCCGGGCCTTCGACAATTGAGAAACCCAGTGATGAAAAAATATCGGTAATCTCATTAACGACGCGGGTCACCGGGTGCATACGCCCAGCCAGCCACGTTCGCCCGGGGAGAGTGATATCAATATCACCGGCAACGCCCATATGAGCATCAGACACTGCGGTTTCCCTGGCGTCCAGGGAGGTTTCCAGTTCTTCCCGCACCACGTTAGCCAGCGCGCCGACAGCCTTACGCTCCTCTACCGGCAACGTTCCCAGGCCCCGTAGCACCGCGGTAAGCTCACTCTTCTTACCCAAATAGGTAACGCGCCAAACTTCCAATGCCTCAGCGGACTCAACCGCCTGCAATTCACCCAACGCTTTTTGTTTGAGGTTTTCCAATATTGTGGTATCAGTCATATACGAATAGGAATTATAGCCATATCATCCACTGCTGGTCAAATGCTGCGATTGAGCTTTAAGCCTCAAAAGTGCGCTGAAAGCTATTTTGTATTATCCTATAAGGTGAACTATTAAGGAGTGTCGCTATGTCATCACGTTGGAAGATCGCCATAGGCAGTATCATTTCGGTCACTTTTCTGCTGGTAAGTTTCGGCCTCGGCTACCTGGTCGCCACCCTGCCTCCCTCTACAGACAATGGCCTTAACCGGATCATCGACGCCTGGGATACCATTACCGGCCGTTATGTTGAACCGAATATGATTGATAATGACGCCTTGGCGGAAGCCGCTATCAACGGTATGATGGACTACCTGGGCGACCCCTATTCGGCCTACCTTGACTCTGCCGCCTATCAGGCCATGTTGGATGATTTCGACGGTACCTATTCCGGTATCGGGGCTGAAATGGAAGTCCGGACCGACGCCCTGATAGTCCTGACTGTTTATCCTGACTCCCCCGCCGAAAACGCCGGATTGGCGGCCGGCGACCATATCACCGCGGTTGACGGCCAATTAACCACGGGCTTGAGCATGGTTGAACTCGGTCTGCTGGTGCGCGGTGAAGCCGGCACTTCTGTAACTATCACCGTTGACCGCAACGGCAGCCCCCTGTCTATGACCATCACCCGCGCCGTCATTACCCCACCTTCGGTCGGGCTGACCATGCTGGGGAACATTGCCTATATCACCATCTCCAGCTTCAATGAGCACGCCGATGAAGAACTGCTGCCTATAATTCAGGAGATTAACTCAAACGGCGCCATCGCCATTATTCTGGATCTCCGATACAATCCCGGCGGTCTGGTGACCACTGTGGTCAACAGCGCTAGTTATTTCATTACTGATGAAGTGATATTTACTATTAAGGACAGAGAAGGCAAAATTACCACTCATAATGCCGTCAGCCAGCCCGCCACCACCGACCTGCCCATGGTAGTGTTGGTCAATCAGTATTCCGCCTCCGGTTCAGAGGTGTTGTCCGGAGCGCTGCAGGACTACGGACGGGCTGTCATTGCCGGAAAGCAGACTTTCGGTAAAGGTTCGGTTAATCAGCTTTATGAGCTGTCCGGCGGCACCGGCATTTACCTGACTATCGCCCGCTGGTACACTCCTGACGAGCACCTTATTGAAGGCATCGGCATTACTCCGGATTATGACCTCGACCTTACCGGCGACGACTTGGTTAATTGGGCCATTGATTACCTAGGCAGTGCTTAATTTCATTTTGGCTACCTCAACCGCGGTAGTATAATTATGGGTAGGTCAATTTAAGGAGAGAATTTTATGAAACTCATAACACTATGCGCCAACGGCAGCTGCTGCCCGGTGGTCAAAGTCTATGATGACAAAGTAGAGATCGGCGAGGAAGGCAATCTCTGCACCCTGACTCCAGACCAGTGGGAAACCCTGAAATCCAAAATCCAGTCAAGCGAAACCTGGTTTCAATCATCGACTTCTGAAGGGGCGCAATGCGCTCCTTCTTTATTTCGACCTAAGTAATCTGACATACAGCTCATCTTGGGATATTTCGAGATAAAGGGTATTCAAGTGCATTATCCAATAGGAGGTGTCAAATGTACGGCTATAAAAAACAAGCTTTCGGCATGTTTGATGACGTTGTCCAAAAAACCCGTGAAGAACTTAAAAAAGAAGGTTTTGGTGTTCTGACGGAGATTGACGTCAAGAAGACCATCAAAGAAAAAATCGGCGCGGATTATGACAACTACGTCATTCTCGGCGCCTGCAACCCTCCCTTTGCCTATAAAACGCTACTGGCAGAAAAAGAAATCGGGCTGATGCTACCGTGCAACGTTATTGTCTTTGAGGATAAAGGCAATGTTTTTGTTTCTACCATCCTCCCCACTGAGGCGATGAAATCAGTGGGTAATGAAAATCTGGCAGACATTGCCATCGCTGTTGAAAACAAACTGAAGAAGGTCGTCGATAGCATTAGCACAGGATGATCAAGCCTCATACCTAAGTTTGAACTACACCATCCAGAATTTCGGGTATATAATGTGATTAGTCAATAATTACGTGAATGGAGGAAAATGCAATGGATTTGCCGGAATACATTTCCAAAAAAGAAGTGGCGCGCGTATGCAAAGAACTCGGCTTCGATGATTGGTCACAAATGAGAGAACCGGTTGTCAAGGAAACGGAAGCCTCTGCCATCCTTAAAATTGTGAACAAAGCCAGTATGAATATCCCCCTCGAGGACTTCAAACAGGGCTTGGAAGTAGAACTTGAGCACGGTACGATGCACGAAGATGCTAACGTAACCAACAATCATCCCATCCTCACCGGTAAAATTGTGTTGGCGCATTTAAAAGAGATGATGGATTACTACAAACGCCTCGACGTTGTCGAAATCGAGGGGGATATTCTTAAAGCACTCCTGGTCGGGGATCTAAACAAACTTAAGTCGAAATACGAGAAGCTTATTGAGGCGAAGCTGTCTCTGGCAGCATCTGAGGCAAGGCAATTATCGTTAATAAAATAAGATTTATATCTCATTTCAACAGAAATCCGTTATCAGGAGCCCACTGAATAACCGGTCAATTTAACAAAGGCCGGTTATTCCCATATAATAGACATTAAGCCAGCGTAGCTCAGTTGGTAGAGCAGCGGTTTCGTAAACCGCAGGCCGGAGGTTCGAGCCCTCTCGCTGGCTCCAGTATTATTTGGAGGAAAGATGAGTTTTTTTAAAGCGCTCCTGGGCATCTGTGAAACCAAACCCCTGTCAGACGACGCCTGGGAATCCGGTAACGGCAATGCTACAGTAGATCTCAACGCGGCGGCGGTGCTGGCTGAAAAAGGCGGCGCGGCCTATCTCAAAGGCAAAGGACTGGATAAGCCGGTGCTGGTGATCCGCGGCGATGACGGTAAACTCTACGCCTACCAAGACCGCTGCACCCACGCTGGCCGCAAGATTGACCCTGTCGCCGGTGAGGGCAAGCTCAAGTGCTGCAGCATTAATCACTCAACATTTGATTATGACGGCAAACCGCTGTCTGGGCCAGCCAAACATGACATCAAACGCTACGATACCGAAGAATCAGCTGGACGGCTGATAATCAAACTCAGCTAGGAAATATTTTATGTCAAACCGTTTCAACGACCAATTGGAAAAAATCATGCGCGGCAACGGCCGTCCCATGGGCTTTGGGCAGTATGTCTCCGCCGTTAAACCGCGGCTGTTCATTGTGGCCGAGGCTAAAGACCCTAAAAAAGAAGAATCACTGACCGGCATAGACGCCGTTTTTGTGCCCGGTGCCTGCCAGTGCAAAGGTGAAAAGTCCGGTGTGCTGCGCGGCTGCACCGGTCCCGCTGAAACTGGCTGTGACTTTATTGTTTCTGAACTGGACGGCGCCGTTGACGCTGACCCGGGTGAGGACACGGCTCGTCTCCTGAATATTGCCGCCGACCTCAACGACGCCCAGTTGCGGGCGCTGGGAGGTCTTGACGCCGCCGCCGTTATCGCCAAAACAGACTTGGGTGAAACGCTGACATTCCTTGAACTGCTCTCAGTGCAGCGCCTGGCGGATTTCAGCGGCAAACCGGTCATCCTGCGGTTACCCAAACTCTACAGCAAAGTCGAACTCCAGGCGCTGTGGCACCGCGGCATCGTCGGCGTCATGGTTAATGCCGACACCGTCGATACCGCCGCACTGCGGAAAATAGTGGACATGCTGGAACCCAAAAAGCGCGGTCAGGACAAATCCATGGCCATCGTCCGGCAGGCCGCGGCTGCTCCGGCAGAGGAAGCTGATCCGGATACTGAAACAGAGCCGGAAGAGGACGAATAAACCTTATTGGTCATTCTGATCGGAGCGAAGAATCCGCATACTATGTTGCAAGGGACGGATTCTTCAGTCGCTTCGCTCCTTCAGAGTGACAGTTTTTGGCGGTCTCGGACTAAAAGTGAGAGGGCTCCATCAAACCTCGATGCCGCCTTCGTACTAATACACAAGTCGATGCTTAATAGAGGTAAATAATGCTGACACTCTATGTGGTGGCCACACCCATCGGCAATCTAGAAGACATTACTTTCCGCGCTGTAAGGACGCTGAAAGAGGTCGGCCTTATTGCCGCTGAGGACACCCGCCGCACCGTGAAACTGCTCAATTCACTGGGCATCCGCACACCGCTGACCAGTTACTTTGAGCATAATAAGCTGACCAAGCTGGATTATATACTTAATAAACTGTCCGAGACCGACGTGGCACTGGTGTCCGATGCCGGCACGCCGGGCATCGCCGACCCTGGCTATGAACTCATCAGCGCGGCCATCGAACGCGGCTTCAAGGTAGAAGTCATTCCCGGCCCGTCCAGTGTAGTCACTGCCGTAGCACTGTCGGGTTTGCCGGCGGCGGAGTTCCGCTTCAACGCCTTCCTGCCGCGCAAGGCATCGGATAAAAAGGCAGTGCTGGAAAAGCTGGCTGTTGAAACGGCGGCGCTGGTATTCTTTGAGGCACCTCACCGCCTGAGGAAAACGCTTGAGGCGCTTATTGCCACGCTTGGCGACCGACGGGTTGCGGTGTGCCGGGAACTGACCAAGCTGCATGAAGAGGTTTTCCGCGGTAGCTTAAGCGCGGCACTTGATCACTTCGTTGAACCGCGGGGCGAGTTCGTCATCGTCGTTGAGGGTTCAAGACAAGCCAAGGCTACTCCAGTATTGGACGATAGCGTTATCGACCAATTAGGCAGGCTGAAATCAAGCGGCGTACCGGCCAAAGAAGCCACGGCGCGCCTGGCCGCGGCCACCGGGCTTTCCCGCCGGGAACTCTATGGGGCTTGGCTTAAACTTAAGTAACGTTTATAATACGGATATATTTCGGAGGAAAAGAATGCGACGTGGTTGTATTTCCCAGGGTAGTATTAAATGTGACATATGCGGCCGGGACATTGATTACCCGGAGCGTTACCTGGTAGTGGATGAAAAAGACGGCGAGGAAGTGGTCAAAGGCGATCAAATTCGCTACTGCGTGGAGTGCGCTCTGGCCAAAAATTACGCTCACTACCGTGAAGACAAGGGCGGACGGACACTGACTTTCCTGCCGTAGTTTAAATGACTGAACGTATTTACATCGGTGTAGCCTGGCCTTACGCCAACAACCGCCTGCATCTGGGGCACGTGGCCGGGGCCTATCTACCGCCGGACATTTTTGCCCGCTATCACCGCACCCGCGGCGATGAGGTGCTTATGGTCACCGGTTCCGACCAGCACGGCACTCCGGTCACCATCCGTGCCGAGGCTGAAGGCAAGACCCCGGCGGAAGTGGCTGATTATTATCATCTTAAGTTCATTGAGAACTGGGCAGCGTTGGGCATTACCTTTGACCTGTACACCAACACCGGCACGGAAAACCACAAGGCGGTAGTCCAGGACATTTTCCTCAAGCTTCTGGAAAAGGATTACCTTTATAAAGACACCGTATCGCAACCGTACTGCGCCAGTTGCCACCGCTTCCTGCCCGACCGTTACGTAGAGGGCGTCTGCCCGTCATGCAAGACTCCCGGTGCCCGCGGCGACCAGTGTGACGCTTGCGGCAAACCGATGAACGCGGCAGAGCTTATTGACGCCCGCTGCAAACTCTGCGGCACCGCGCCGGAGTTCCGTGCCACGGAGCATTTCTTCCTACGCCTTTCGGCCTTTGAGAAACCTTTGCTGGAGTGGGTCGGACAACAGGCAGACCACTGGCGTCTTAATGTACAGCGCTTCACCCATCAATATTTGAAAGACGGCTTACGTGACCGGGCCATCACCCGTGACATCACCTGGGGCATACCGATACCGCTTGAGGGCTATGAGGATAAACGCATTTATGTCTGGTTTGAGGCAGTCATCGGTTACCTCTCCGCCAGCAAAGAATGGGCACAGCGCCGTGGCGAGCCGGAAGCCTGGCGCAAGTTTTGGCAGGAAGACTGTAAGAGTTACTATTTCATCGGCAAGGACAACATCCCCTTTCATACTATTATCTGGCCGGCCATCCTCATGGGCTATGGTGACTTAAACCTGCCCTATGACGTCCCGTCCAATGAGTTTCTAACCGTTGAGGCGCAGAAACTATCCAAGAGCCGCAACATCGCCATCTGGTTGGATGACTTTTTATCCCGATACCAGCCCGACGCCCTGCGCTATATGCTTTCAATCAATATGCCGGACACCTCCGATACCGATTTTTCCTGGCGCGAGTTTGTCCGCCGCAATAACGATGAGCTGGTGGCCACCTACGGCAACCTGGTCAACCGGGTATTGTCGATGTTACAGAAGCACTTCGAGGGCAAAGTGCCGGAGCACGGTGAACTCGATGAGCGCAGTGCCGGAGTAATCGCTAAGACTGAAGCGACGCTCCAGACGATGGATGAACTGCTCTACCGCTGTAAGTTCAAAGAGGCCATTAAAACCGCCATGGCGCTGGCCGCCGAGACCAATCGTTACCTTGATGAAAAATCGCCGTGGAAAACAGTCAAGACCGATAAAGCAGCGGCGGCTGATGCCCTCTATACCGCCCTGACCGTCATTTCAGGATTACGCACCGCCTTCTACCCCTTCCTGCCGTTCAGTTCAGAGAAACTGCATGGCTTCCTGGGTTATGACGGAAATATTCAGGCCGACGGCTGGCAGCTGCGGCGCCCGGTTCCCGGCGCTCCCCTGAACCCGCCGGAAGCCCTATTCATCAAACTGGACGAAGCCATCATCGAGGAGGAAACAGCCCGCCTCGGCATAACCTCACAGGGATGATCAATCGGTAAAAATACCTCTCCCCACCGGGGAGAAATTCGGTGAGGGGGTGCCCGGTTTTGAATTTGGTAATTGGTATTTAGTGCTTGTTTAGAATTTAGATATTAGATATTCATCATCAGGTGGCTAGTTTTGAATTTAAAAAGCATTTATGCTCCGGTAGCCCGTGACCTGGTTGCGGTGGAGGACAACTTCATCGACCTGGCCGATAATTGGCGCGATGAATTCCCGGAACTCCATGACATGCTGCGTCACATCCTGACCGGCGGCAAAATCCTGCGCCCGGCGCTGACTTTCCTATCCGGTCGCTGCATTGATGCCAAGACCAATCGCATCCTCAATATGGCCACCGCCAATGAACTGCTGCATATTTCCACGCTGGTGCATGATGACGCCATAGACCACGCCGACACCCGCCGCGGCAAGCTCACTGTCAACAATATCTGGGGTATCGAAAAAGCGGTACTCCTTGGCGACTTTCTTTTTGCCCGCGCCGGTGAGTTTACCGCCGCCTCCGACAATTTGCGAGTGGTCAAGATGTTTTCTAACACACTACAAACTATCGCCGTAGGTGAATTGCGTCAGGCTAAGGCTGTTTTCAGTCCTCAGCAGAGCCGGGATGGTTATTTTAAACGCATCGCTGGCAAGACAGCCTCATTATTAAAGATGTCCACTGAGTCCGGCGCGGTGCTCGGCGGCGGCACTGAGGAACAGATTCAGGCGCTGTCGGGCTTCGGATATAATCTTGGCATGGCTTTTCAGATAATTGATGACATTCTGGATTTCACCGCCACTGAGAAAGAACTGGGCAAGCCGGTTGGGTCTGATTTGCGGCAGGGCACGATAACACTACCTGCTCTGCTCCTCATGGAACGCTACCCGGATGACAATCCGGTTAAGGACTTTCTGGCCAACCATGACCGGGAGGGAAACATCACCCGCACCATTGACCTCATCAAAAGGCATGGGCTGATTGACGAATGCTACCTTCACGCCGTAAGCTATTCAGACAAAGCTGTAGCGCTACTGGAAACGCTGCCGCCAAGCATCTACCGCCAGGCGCTAAAAACACTCACAACCTATCTCATTGCGCGTCGAAAATAACGGAGGTAACACGTGAAAGGCATTATCGGCTGTGTCGGAACCATCTTGTCCCTCATTTTGTTAGTGTGGGTACTGTTCAATATCTCCACCATCTGGGACTGGCTTAACCATCTTTTCAATTAAAACTCTGAAGATGTGTCAATAAAATAGAACAACGTCATCATCGCTTCTGAGCGCCGTTTGCTCCATACAATGATCTGTGCCTGATGCCCGCCGTAAATGCCTCTGACAAAGCCAGCCTTACTCAAGACTTCTGGATTATAATTCTAAAAATGCTGTCCGCACTTAGTCCTTGAGTTTTTCCATATCCTCACCGCAGCAGACAAGAGTGCCGCCGCCAGCTTTGGTTACAGTAACCTCATTACCACAGATATTGCAGCGGAAGTTTTCACCGATTTTTTCAACAGCCATATTCTCTACTCCTTAACTGATACTGCTTTTATATTAGCATAAAGAATCCTGAATCGGGGTTTGACGTAAGTACCGCAGCGGTCTATGCTTTGGCAAGAGTACCGACAGATGAAAAAACAGCATTAGTCTTTCTCTTTATTCTCACAGGTATTATCGGTTGCGCGCCGCCGGCCTCACCCGATATCACCGTCACCCCAACCACCGAAACCCCTGACCGGGAAAGCTCAATCCCCGCGTCTCAGAAAAAAATCATGCCGGAAGTTGACCTGTACCCGCCGCTCTCTCACTCTGCGGACTACGCCCAACCCATACCTCTACCACATCCAGTCAATACCGCCGGGGCTGAGGATTCCGCCTTCATTCTGCCGGATGGCAATACGCTCTATCTCTGGTTTACCCCAAACCCCAACGCCCCACTAAGTTCCCAGCTTGACGACAGAGTGACCGGCATTTGGGTATCGGAAAAAGTTGACGGCTTATGGCAAGAGCCGGAACGCATATTACTTCAAGATACCGGCCTTCAAGCCCTGGACGGCTGTGCCTTTATTCAGGACAACATGATGTGGTTCTGCACCGCCCGCACCGGCTACGTCGGCATGCTGTGGTTCACCGCTAACCTAAAAGATGGCCAGTGGGGCAATTGGCAGGAAGCTGGCTTTGACCCGGAATATGAGGTTGGAGAGCTACATATTACCGCTGACGGGCAGGAAATGTATTTTCACTCCGCCCTAGCTGGTGGTCGGGGCCAGTTAGATATCTGGGTCTGCCAACTGGACAACAATGGCTGGGGCCCCCCGCAGAATGTGGCCGTGGTCAACAGCCCAGAGGCTGACGGCTGGCCTTTCATTACCCCGGACGGCAGCGAGTTATGGATCACCCGCACCTATCTTGGCTCACCAGCGCTTTTCCGCTCAAAGAAGGTGAATGGAGAATGGCAGGAGCCGGAATTAATCATTTCGCAATTTGCCGGAGAAGCCACTGTCGACAGCCAGGGCAACGTCTATTTCACCCATCATTTCTATCAAGACGGGGTAGCCCTGGAGGCCGATATTTATGTGGCTTATAAACTAACGGGAAATGGGTAGCGGTTCCAACTGTCTTTATTTTAACAAATACCCCTATCCCCACCGCCCCCTCCGGCGTTATACAAACCGAGACGGCCTTAATGAGGTGCGGTATTTTTGTAATTTTAACTTTGTTTTAAGTTTTGGTATTCGTAGCCCAGATTTCCATTGCCTCGTTAGCCTTGCTATAATACCCGTGATTAAACGCCTTATTAAATTACTCAGGAGGATATAAGTTTTGAAATCCAAATTTAAAGCGCTTCTGCGCGCTCTGCCGGTGATGCTGCTGGCTGCTACGGCCTTGACCGCGACGGTGGTGCCGGTGAGTGCGGCGACTGCCCCGACATACGGCATAGTTGGCTCCTCGTTCCAAGTTACCTCAACAGGAGTTGCTGATGCCGTTTACACTGTTTACTTCGCTCAAGGAAGTACTAACTTTGCCACCAGTGCCACCGTAACCGCCGCACCTAGCACGGGTGCCATTAGTGATTACGTCACTGTTCCAGCCTTCCCTAAAGGAACATATGATGTTTGGCTCAGGCACGCTACGAACCCTGATCTCAACGCTGGTCTTTTTGCAGTTACATCATCTATAACCCTTTACCCGACTATTGCAGCGGTTGGGGCCACAGTTAGTGTAACTGGGACCGGATTTGTTGCAAACCCGACAGTAACAATTTCAATTGATGGAACTGACATTACCTCTACTCAAATTAGCTCCATATCAAACGGGACGTTCACTGCATCTTTCGTTGTTCCTGCGGTACAGCGTGGAAACAGGACAGTTACCGTCAGAGACCAAACTTTCAATTTGATCAGTGCGACTCTTGGTGTAACTCCTGGCATTGCTACGTTAACACCAGCTACGGGTAACGTAGGTACCGTGGTGACTTTGACGGGTGGTGGTTTCACTCCTTCGGCATCTGTTGCGTTATACATTGATTCCGTTGATGCGGATCATCTGTTAAAAACCGTAACTTCAACCACGAACGGTACGTTGCCTTCATCAACAACAATTACTATTCCCGCTGCTGCCCGCGGCAATCACAATATCATCGCCCGTGACGTAATTACTTCTACGAATAGCACCGCTAAACCCTTCACCGTTTCTCCCAAGATAATTCTTGGTTCAACCTCCGGCGCGGTAGGTTCTCAAGTTACCGTTAGTGGAACGGGTTTTAACGCCACCACTAGCATCACTTTTGAGTTCGATGGGACTGCTATTTCCGGCGTTACCGCCACTACTGATGCAAAAGGCAGCTTCCCTGCAAAAAATATCACCATTCCAACCACCACTACTAGCGGCACTTATCTAATCACCGCTAAAGACTCTTCCGGTGCAGCCGAAGGCGTTGAATTCATCGTGGCTGCCCGAATCACCCTTACACCTTCATCCGGCACGGCCGGCAGTCTGGTCACAGTCCAAGGTAATGGCTTCCAGACTAGCGGTAGTATCACCATAACCTATGACGATGTTGTACAGACCACCGCTACATTAACTGCCGGGGCTTTCAACGCTTCTTTCACCGTCCCAGGTGGTGTTGCCGGTAATCATGTGGTAAAAGCCACAGACGGTATTAATTCGGCCTTAGCAAACTACACCGCTACGCTGAGCGCCGCTCTCAGCCCCATCACCTCCACCGCCGCGCCAGGTAATGTTGGTCAGGAACTAACTGTTACCGGTACAGGCTTCCTGCCAAACGCCGCCATCACCGTTAGCTTCGGCACTAGCTCCATAGGTTCAGCCACTTCCAGTGCTACTGGTGCTTTCACCGTTGCATTCGATGCTCCCGCCGTGGCCGCTGGCAGTCATGTAATCACCGTCACCGACGGCACCAACACCCGCACCTTCACCTTCGTCATGGAAGCCGTCGCCCCAGCTGCCCCGGCGCTGGTTACTCCGAATGATATTGAAAAACCAAAGCAGCCCGTCGTTTATGAGTGGGATGACGTCACCGATGACTCCGGCGTGACCTATACCCTGGAAGTCTTCACCAATCAAGAACTCAACATCCTTATCCTGAAAAAGGAGGGTCTGACCACCTCCAGCTACACCGCCACCGAACTAGAAAAACTGCCGTCGGTTTCCAAGGACGCTCCCTACTATTGGCGCGTCATCGCCACTGACGGCGCGGGTAATATCGGAGCCGCCTCAGCGGTTAACTCATTTGTTGTCGGCTTCTCCATTAGTGACCTGTTCCCGGATGACATCCCGATGTGGGCTTGGATCACTATCGGTGTCTTTGTTGTAGCCATCATTGGCGGCTTGATCTTCTACTTCTATCGCCGCAGCTATTCTTACTAGCCTTCAATTTTCTAGATAACCAGAAGCCCCCTCTTTCGAGGGGGCTTCTTCTTTATAACGTCATTGCGAGACTTACCGCACTATATCAAACTGTCTTTGCGAAGCCCGCAAAGCGGGCTGTGGCAATCGCACTGCTTTGATACCATCGCCCCACCCCTCGTCATTGCGAGCCTGCGGCGAAGCAATCCCGGTTTCCCTGGCTCCTACTAATCCCCGACGCGAATCATCATCACCGGGGTCTTTGAGTGTCGCACCACCCGTTCGGCCACACTGCCCAAGAGCCATTTACCGGGCCAGCTGCGGCCGTGGGTTGACATGGCAATGAGGTCAACACCCAGTTCATCAGCCATTTTAAGAATAGTATTGGCCGGAGAGCCTTCGCGTATTTCCCAGCTAACTTTGAAACCGTCTGCTTTTAATTTGTCGCTCATCTTTGCAACGTAATCTTTGGCTTTTTGTTGCTGTTCCGCCACCACATTACCGGCAATGGACGGATCACTGAAAGCAAACTCCTGAGCCGGATTGTCCGCCACATTCAAGATAACGACCTCCGCGCCCTCCGCATGAGCCAGCGCCTTAACATGAGGCAGGACGCCTTCCGCGTTCTTTGACCCATCCAGTGGGACTAGAATCTTCTTATACATTTCGGCCATCCTTTCTATTCTGTTTTTCAACAGCAACATCGTGGCAAACACCTGTTTGTTACGGCACTAGCCTCCTACTAATATTATACCCCTCGTTGCAACTGTTTACCGTTTCGTATCATCCGGAGCCACAGCTAAGGATACGTCCTCCGAAAAATATATTTTAAAAGTGTAACTTTTGCCCCTTGACAATAGCACACACTCGTACTATTATATATACTATGAATATAAATGACTCATGTACCCATTCGAATCCTCAAAACGAATCCCCCGGTAACTCAACTCTCCAACCCCCTCTCCGCCGCCCCGGTGGCCAGCCCGGAAACCAGAACGCTATCAAGCACGGCTACTACGCCTGTAAATCCTCCGACACTAAGGAAGAAGCGCTGGATGAAGCCGCGGAGGTTCAAGGGCTGGACGATGAGATTTCCCTGTTGCGATCCAAGATCAAGCTCCTGGACCAGAAAGACCCTGATAATATCAAACTCATGATTCAGGCCATTAATACCCTATCCAACGTCATGGTCCGCCGTCGCTACGTCGTCATCAAAGATAAGAGCGCCATTCTTGAGGCGGTCAAGCAAGTCTTTAGAGGTGTCGTCATTCCCGCCGAAATGATCAGGGACCTCCTGGATAAATGACCCAACCTGTCTTTGCGAACATATTATCCTGTCTTTGCGAGACCTGCCTAACGGCAGGTCGTGGCAATCGCACTGCTTTTCCAACATCCCATGGCGGGGCCGAGGTACGGCATTGAGCCCGCCAAGTAAGATTGCCACGTCGCTTCCCTCTTCGCAATGACCGAATCACCCCATCTCAAATTCAACATTATCACTTTCTGGAGCACAAACCTTGAACATCCCCAAAATTGACCTCTACCCCTACCAATTAGAAATCATAAATGCCGTCACCGAGAGCGTTGCAAAGCGCCGTGGCCTGACCTTCAGCGTTGAAATCGCCCGTCAGGGCGGGAAAAACGAACTGTCCGCCTGGTTGGAAGTGCTGCTACTTATGTACTTCACCGATGAACCATGCAACATCATCAAGTGCGCCCCCACCTTCCAACCCCAGACCATGATCTCCATGCGACGCCTGTACGACCGGCTTGATGCTCTGAATATAGTCAATGAATACGAAATCGAGGGCGGGCACATCGTCCGCATGGGTCAGTCAAGGGTCATCTTCTTGTCCGGTGCGCCCCAGGCTAACGTCGTCGGTAATACCGCCAATCTGCTCTTAGAAGTGGATGAGGCTCAGGACATAAACATTGAGAAGTTCAACCGTGACTTCAAGCCCATGGCCGCCGTCGCCAATGCCACCACCATCCTCTACGGCACACCGTGGCATGAGCACACCCTACTCGCGGAGGTCAAACAGGCTAACATCGAACTTGAACACCGTGACGGCGTTAAGCGGCATTTCCGTTTTGACTGGCAGGAAGTCGCCCGTCACCAGTCTAACTATCGGTCTTATGTCGAAGGCGAACTCCACCGTCTGGGCGAGAACCACCCTATTTTCCGCACCCAGTACGCCCTCCTGCCAGTATCGAGCGGCGGCGGGCTATTCTCCGACGCGCAACTTCTGTCAATGACCGGCAGTCACCCTCGCTGCCGGACTCCCAGAGGTGAACAGGTCTATATTGGCGGTTTGGATCTCGGTGGCGATAGCGGTCAGTCCGCCGACTCCTCCGTGCTGACCATCGCCGAATTAAACGACAATCAAACGACCCCCGACGCGCCGGGAATCAAGGTAGTCTTCCACTACGCCTGGACGGGATTACCGGCTGCCTCACTTATCAGAAATGTCGTCGAGGCATCGCAAGCTTGGAAGCTGAGGCGTCTGGCCGTCGATGCCACCGGCATGGGCCAACCCTTGGCCGCCATGCTGCGGCAGTCATTGGGAAGTAGAGTCGTTTCCGTCGTATTCACCCGCAAATCGAAAAGTGAACTCGGCTACGAGCTTTTAGCCGCGGCGGGCACTGGCAGATTAAAGATCTATGCCCGCGACGGTTCACCTGAAAGCGATGAATGCTGGCACCAGCTTGAGGCCGCCGCCGCGGACTATCGGCCTGACCGCAACCTGAACTTTTACGTTGACCCCACCCGCGGTCATGATGACTACCTCATCAGTCTGGCCCTGACGCTAAAAGCCGCCTCTCACTACCGTCCGCGGGCTGCTTTCGGTTTTATATGACCGATGAGAAGTCGAAATGAGCGCAGCAACGGATTACTTGTCATTGCAAAGCCACCGAAGGCGACTATGGCAATCGCACACCTCCCTCAACTGAACAATAAAAAAGGAGGGGCAGGTTAACCTGCCCCTCCTGTCGCTCAAAGCAACCCTCTGCTAAAGAATATTTTTCTTGATGGTCTCAAATTCTTCTTTAGTGATCTCGCCTTTGGCGTAACGCTCCCGGACAATATCCAGCGGTTCACGCCGTGACGGTGTGCCGCCACCGACATTAACCGTCCCATTCCGGGTGTACGAAACAACGCCCCAAACAATCAAACCAATAACAAGGACCCATAAAATCATCATAAACCAGCCTCCTTCAAAAAACCCACTAGCCATATGTTCATTCCAATACCACATAACATTGCCTCCTATTACAAAACATTATACCGGCAACGGGCGGCGGTGTATGTGACTGATGTCACGGAGAATTTTTCTCTAAATATATGGAGCATAAACTGCTATTAACACAATTGCTGAGCCAACTTGCTGCCAAGCGCCGCTGCCTGCTCCAGAATGATCGGATCATCTTTTACTTTGCCCTTACCAAAGACACCCAGCACCGGTAATTCCCCTACTATCTCATAACCCAGCGCCGCCACCGCCCGCCGCATAGTCTCAAGCGTCAGGCTCACGCCGCCTTCTTCTAAACTGAACTGCTCCCCGATAGCCACAATGACCGCCTTGCGGCCATGACCGCCCAGTCGGCTACTCCAGTGTCCCGGGCGCTGCTTATCGAAATCATAATAGCAGTACAGGCGGTCAATGAAGGCTTTCATAATGGCAGTCATATTGTAGTTATGTACCGGTGATACCAGCACCAGTCCGCTGGCTTCCCAGACCTTGGGATAAAGCAGCTGCATACCGTCGTTAAGCCCGGTACATTCCTTGTCTTTACGGCACCGCTCGCAACCGATGCATGACTGGAATTGATAATCACGGAGATATATCTCTTGAGTATCAGCACCTTTAGCGGTTGCTGCCTTAAGTACCGTTTTGAGCAATATGTCGGAATTGCCGCCCTTCCGCGGGCTGCCGTTAATACCAAGAATTTTATTTTGAATCAATATTAATACCCCTTCTTGTTATACTACATATTACAGGAATCATGCGGAAACCGCTCTTTGTCGCCCGTATAAATTTAATCAAACCGCGGTCCGGTGATATCGGCATTATTGTTATAGCCGCGGCCTTCCCAGTAACCGCGGAAGTCCTGATCTGTTGAAAGCTCTATCCGGGTTACCCACTTATAGCCATATTTGCCCTCGGCCACCACCTGGAACGGAAAGCCGCGGCTTGGAGGCAGCGTTATGTCATTGATCTTAAGTGCCAGCATTATGTCTTGACTCTGGATGTAACTCAGTTCCAGCGAGCTATATCCCTCTGGCACATCGGCAGTATAAAAAATCACCGTATTAGCGCCAGGTTCCACCTCCGCCAGTTCAAAGATTGAAGCTAGCGTCGGCCCGGTCATCTTAGCCACAAAACTCCAGCCTTCCACACAGTGAAGAGTAATCAATCGGGATACCTGAGGCAGATCCACCAGATCCTGATAGCTCAGGTCAAGCGTATTGGTAGTCAGGCCGTCAACAGTCAGCACGTAAGATTCCCGGTCGATAGTCTGAGTACCGGCCAGGCCATTATTACCCTGGTTATTCATGGGGGTGAGTTTAACGCCCATATACTCCGTAGCTTCAACTTCTCCCGGAGGTGGGGAATATGGTTCACTGCAGCCGCTCAACCACAGCACGCCGGTCAATGTCAGGGCGATAGAAATGGATAGAATTCTATTTTTCACTTCAACCTCCATTGGGTACCCGTTACCTTTCCATGATAGCAGAGGAACGGAGAAAGTTATGCAATGGAAGACACCGTGTATACCCTATCATACTTGTAAACTACTACCCGAAGGCTGCATTCGGTATCTATATAATATATGAGGGGCTAGTATGCTATCATCTCGGGAACAACAAAACTGGAGTAATAGAATCAATGGACGACAGAAAAACACTTATCAATGCTTACAAGCAACGTAAGATCATTGGTGGTGTGTTTAAGGTCATCAGCACCGCCAACGGCAGATACTTATTGGACTCGGCCGCCGACCTTCAGGCCAGACAGAACGCCTTTAATTTCTCCATATCCACAAATAATCTGTTTGACTACAAGATGCGAAAAGACTGGCAGGAATTCGGTGCCGCCGCATTCACCTTTGAGGTTTTGGATTCTCTTGAGAAAAAGGAAACCCAAAGCCAAGAACAATTCATTGACGACCTGAAAACACTGGAGCAAATCTGGGCTGAAAAACTCGACGCCGCGAAGAGGTATTAGAATTCATTTACTATCTGTGATGATGAGGACTCCATTAGCTAGTTTGCTCATGAGTGGTTTCTTTCTTGCTTCTCATAGTCATAACAGGGTCTCACCAGATATATTCTTTGAGCGCTTGGGCATACCGCACCAAGCGCTCTGAAAAATCCAACCTACCTTGATTACTGACATTCATTCGTTACATCAGCACTTCGTAAACCCGCAACCCGGACAAATGAAACACCCTTCCTGATAAACAAGAATACTGCCGCATTCCACGCACTGACCAGCAATATTCTTTACCAGTCCCAGGTCCACCACCGCTTTCTTCTCGCCGTGGCCGTTACCGTTACCCTCCGGCTTGCCCTGAGAGATAAAGTTTTCCAGTACCGTAGCGATAGCGTCGGCGCAGGACAGGACGCTCTTACCGCCGTCCCAGGCAATAGACGGGCAGCGGATGCCCTTGAGCTGCTTGGAGACGGCATCCACCGAGACGCCGCTGCGGAGGGATAGGGAGGCTAAGCGACAGGTGCTCTCAAGCTGGGCGGCGGCACAGCCGCCTGTCTTGCCCAGGTGGGAGAAGACCTCGCAGACGCCGGTTTCATCGGAGTTGACGGTGATGTAAAGCGTGCCGCAACCGGTGTTGACCTTCTCCGTGAAGCCGTTGGTCACCTTGGAACGCTTGCGCGGGCCGAGGGGTTTGGGGGCGGGCATAACGGCCTCAACTTTGGCGGGTTCTGCTTTGCCGGTGGACATCGGCTGGTCAGCTTTACAGCCGTCGCGGTAAATGGTGATGCCTTTCAAGCCATCGTCGAAAGCCATGAGATAGACCTTCTCCACATCCGGCACGGTGGCGTCGGCGGGGAAGTTGACCGTCTTACTGACGGCGTTATCAGTGTATTTCTGGAAGACCGCCTGCATTTTGACGTGACCTTCCGGGGTGATGTTGTGGGCGGTGACGAAGAGCTTCTTCACCTCATCGGGGATTTCGGTCATGTCCTCCAGATGAGCGCCTTCGGCTAGTTTCTTCATCAGATCTTCTGAGTAGAAGCCACCGTCGCGGGCGGCACGCTCAAAATAGGGGTTGACCTCTATCATCCGGGTCCCGTCCATGATGTTGCGGGTGAAGCACAGGGCAAAGTGAGGCTCAACACCCGATGAGCAACCGGCGATAATTGAAAGCGTTCCCGTTGGCGCGATGGTGGTGCAGGAGGCGTTGCGCATTTTGACCTTGCCGTCGTAGATGGAACCGTCATAGGCGGGGAAGACGCCGCGAATAGTGGCCAACTCTTCCGAGGCCTTGTGAGATTCGGCCTGAATAAAGCCCATGACCGCCTCAGCGGTTTGGAGTGCCTCAGGCGAGTTATAAGCGATACCCATGGTGATGAGCATATCAGCGAAACCCATCACCCCCAGGCCGATTTTCCGCGTTTTTCTGGTCATTTCTTCAATTTGGGGTAACGGGAACTTGTTGACGTCGATAACGTTATCCAAGAAGCGGACGGCGGTACGCACGGTATAGCCCAGCTTGTCGAAATCGACCGACTTCCTGCCGTTGCCCTTGACCATCTTTGACAGGTTGATCGAACCTAGATTGCAGGACTCATAGGGCAAAAGCGGCTGCTCACCGCAGGGGTTGGTGGACTCAATGCGACCCAACTGCGGCGTGGGGTTGCCAGCGTTGATGAGGTCAATGAAGACAATACCGGGATCGCCTGTCTTCCAGGCTAGATTGACTATTTTGTCAAAGATCTCCCGCGCCTTCTTACGGGCAAAGACCTCGCCATTGTGCGGATTGACCAGATCATACTCGCCGTTACTCCTGACAGCTTCCATGAACTTATCGGTAATGGCCACGGAAAGGTTAAAATTGGTCAGCACACCCGCGTTCTGCTTGGCCGTGATGAAGTGCTCAATGTCTGGGTGGTCAATAGACAGGATGGCCATGTTGGCGCCGCGGCGGGTGCCGCCCTGTTTGATGACATCGGTGGCCACATCAAAGGCGCGCATAAAGGAAACGGGGCCGGAAGCCACGCCGCCAGTGGTGCCCACACGGTCAGACTCCGGGCGCAGCCTGGAGAATGAGAAACCGGTACCGCCGCCGGACTTGTGGATCATGGCGGTATGCTTTACAGCATCAAAGATGCTTTCGATGGAGTCCTCGATGGGCAGCACAAAGCAGGCAGACAGCTGCCCCAGTTCCCGACCGGCATTCATCAGTGTCGGTGAATTGGGTAAAAACTCCAGGCGGGTCATCAGGCCGTAGAATTCATTTTCAATGTCGCGCACGTCACAATTGCGATTGTAGATAAGCTCAGCTGCGGCTACGGTGCGGGCAACGCGCCGGAGCATATCCTCAGGAGTCTCAGTGGGATTACCCTGCTTGTCTTTCTTCAAATAGCGCTTCTTAAGCACGGTCAGGGCATTATCGGCAAGCTCCACCTTCTCAGGGATGGCGGCTTTTTTGTTTAATTTTGTACTTCTGGTTGTGGCGAATACAGGCATGGTTGTCTCCTCTTTAACTGGTTTTGGGGTGGGGGCAGGCGCTTCAGGTTTGATCTCAACCGGCGGTTCAGCCACAGCCGGGGGGGGCTGTTTAACACCGTCAATAATGTCCTTGACCAGCGCCTCGATCTCGTACTCTGTGGCGGCGATGAGTTGCTTGGCGCCAACGGGCATAAAGGCTTCCATGCCGGGCAGGGCAATCGGTTTTTCCAGCTTGTCGATGACTCGGGCAGTGATCTCCTCAATGCGACCACGCTCGGCGATGCCCATAGCCGAGGCCTGATTAAAGATGATCTGGGCGATGCGGTTCTTGTCTACGACAGGTTTACCTGATAATTGCGGCGTCATGGCCTTTACTCCGTCTAATTTTCTTTTCGCTCGGCTCGAGCATCAGAGGTAACTGCGACCGGATTTCGGCCTCCGGGCGGCCGATGAGCTTGTCCACCATTTCTTTAAACTCTGTAACATCGGTGAACTTGCGGTACACCGAGGCGAAGCGGATGTAAGCGATGTTGTCCACAGCTTTGAGCTTATCCATCACCTTGTCCCCGATGGCTGTTGAGGGTATCTCGGCGCGTCCGGTCTCAATAAGCTCGGCCTCAATTTCATCGGCCAGTTTATCAACTGTGCCCACCGGCAGCGGGCGCTTCTCCAAGGCTTTGTGCAACCCGCCCAGCAACTTGTCCTTGCTCCACTCTTCGCGACGGCCATCCTTTTTGATGACATAGACGGCAGTCGGCTGAATACGCTCATATGTGGTAAAGCGGTAGCCGCAGCCCAAGCACTCTCGGCGGCGACGGATGCCGTCCTCAACCTCACGGGAGTCAACTACCTTGAAATCAGTTTTTTGGCAATTCGGACAATTCATTTTTTAATCTTAGACACCAAGCTCCAAATCGCAAACAAGTCTCAAGCACCAAATTTCAAACATTTAGCATCTGGGTTTTGGTCATTTGAATTTGTTTGGAGCTTATAATTTGGTGTTTGCTATTTCCCCTTTAGCACTACCCATTGTGTCGCCCGTATAAGGTACTACAATATATAGGGGTTGTCAATAGGAAAATAGTCAGGTTCTCAATCCTGCCAACGATGACATCGAGCAAATAATTTTCGATTTCTATTTCGTTTTAACGGGTAACTTAAATTAACTGATAATACCTAAATATATGTAATTAATAACCATTCTATTTTAGTATTGACAGTACTAATACCCAGTGTTAGAATCAGGCAAAGGTCGCATCAACTCTTCGAACCTCAGCTTAAGTTGGACAGGTGGAAATACTGGGGCCCAGTGTTTGAAAAGGAGAGGTCTAAATGCTAACAGAATCAAGTTCGAAAGATGTCCATTGTTGAGGCGTCTTTTTTTATTCCTCCCGGCGGATATCTTTAATCGGCCATCTATATACACAGGAGAGGTGAATTAATGAAAAACAAGAAAGCCTTTTACGCGGTTTTCGCTTGTCTGTTGGTGTTGTTACCAGTGCTCAGCGCCTGTACCGACACCACCGAACCACCACCGACAACCACACCGCCTCCAACCAATGAGACATTATTACCCACTGTTGAAGGTATTGACCCATTACTGGTTTACGCCAGCAAATGCGCTGTCTGTCACGGCAGCGAGGCTCAAGGCGGCGTCGGTCCCGGCCTTACCAGAGATATAAGCATTGCCTTTTTGAGCCAGTGGATTCCGGTGCATCGCACCGGCGTCGACCTTGATCCCCGGCTCAGTAACGTTCTGATCAACTGGTTGAAAGTTAATTCCACCGTTTCCACAACACCCAAGCCAACTGATCCGGTCTTTGTCTACGCCTTGAACTGCGCTGTCTGTCACGGCGCTACCCTTAGTGGAGGCAACGGCGGACCGGCAATTAGGGAAATTAATTTAACCCGTCTCACCGAGGGCAACATCAGCGTTTTCCTCCAGGGGCATTATTCAGGAGTGGACCTAGTTCAAGAACAGAGAGATCTCTTAGCGGAATGGCTAAAAGCTTCTCCGTAAGCTTGTCAAATAAAGGTGCGTTGAATAATACGGGAATGAATTTATAAGTTCCGACTCTAAAGGAGAAAAAATGGATATTTCAAGCTTGAAAAAATCGGAGTTAAACCGCAGAGACTTTATGAAAGTCGCTACTATGACGGCGGCTTATTTTGGCCTTAGTCAGGCTCTGAGCCCGCAGATCGTGAAGGCGCTGGAAACCACCAGCGGCAAACCGGCCGTCATCTGGCTTGAAGGACAGAGCTGCACCGGTTGTACCGAATCTTTCTTGAACAATCTGGAACCCAGCGCCACATCAATACTTCTAGACACTATTTCACTGCGTTACCATGAAACCGCCATGGTCGGCTCTGGCCATCAGGCCGAGGCGGCTTTAGCCGATACCATCGCTGAAGGCGGCTATGTTCTGGTCATTGAAGGCTCTATCCCGCTAGCTGAGAATGGAGCCTTCTGCACCGTCGGCGGACGGCCATTCACTGAAATTGTCAGGGAAACCGCTAAAAATGCAGCAGCCATTATCTGTGTCGGTTCCTGCGCCACCTTCGGCGGTATCCCGCGTTCCGGCCCTACCGATGCTGTTGGCTATCTGTTCCGCGGCACTGAACTGCATCATTACTTTGATGACGTCGGCGAAAAAGCCGTTATCAACCTACCCACCTGCCCACTCCATAATGAGCGCTTGGTTGCCACCATTGTTCATTACCTAACATTCGGCACCGTTCCAGAACTGGATCCATTCCACCGGCCTTACGCTTTCTACGGAAAAATTCAGCATGATAATTGCACCCGGCGCGGTCACTATGACGCCAACCGCTTCGTCACCGATTTCGGGAATCCAAAACAGCAGGGTTACTGCCTGATCCTCAAAGGCTGCAAGGGACCGGTGGCCAAACAGGACTGCTGGGAACGGCTATGGAACAACCGCGGTAATTACTGCATCAACGCCAGTGTTCCATGTGTTGCCTGTTCTAATCCAGAGTTCTATGAAGATACCAGTCCTCTCTATGCCCATGATTATGACTTCGGTCTGCCACCGCTTTAGTATCGGCGCACATATCCCTGAGAAAAAGAGGACAGTAACCCAATACTGAAAATAAGGGAGAAGGTAAACAGCTATGACGCGTATTGTCGTTGATCCATTAACTAGAATTGAAGGTCACCTCAGGATTGAGGTTGAAGTTGAAAACGGAGTAATTACCGATGCCTGGTCCGCCGGCACAATGGCGCGCGGCATTGAGGTATTATTGCAGGGCCGAGATCCCTGGGACGCGCCATATGTCACTAGTCGCGTCTGCGGCGTCTGCGAAGGCGTTCACACCATTGCCTCAGCCCAAGCGCTGGAAGATGCTTTCGGTATTGAATTGACTGAAGCCGGCAGGCTAATGCGTAATCTCTTCTCCGCCGGTTATTATGTCCATGACCATTTCATCCATTTCTATGTCCTGTCAGCGCTGGACTTCTTGGACATCATGGCTATTGCCGAATATAAAGGTAGTGACCCCGGCCTACTAGGCATCAAAAGCAAGATAGTCGGCTTAGTTACCGCAGGCGATACTTCTCCATTTACCCCCCGCTATACACCGGATGAATTTTCGGTGACTGATCCGGAAACGGTAACTACCCTAGTTTCGCATTATTTGCGCGCGGTAGAACTGAAAGCCAAATCTCAAAAAATGTTGTCATACCTAACCGGTATTCAACCCCACCCCAATGCGATGATCGTCGGCGGCTGTACCGCTACCCCCAGCGTGGAAACACTGATGGATCTGCGGAAACTCTGGGTGGAACAGGCTGAGTTCGTCAATAACGTCTATCTACCGGATGTTCTTGCCGTCGGGTACGGCCCTTTGTTGCCTCTGGCGGCCTCCGGTTTCGGCGCCACCGACGGTAACTATCTGGCTTTCCCAATGCTGCCTCAGGGCAGTCCGGGCTCCGCTTCCGATATTTCCTTCGGCGGCTCAAACCCCATGTTCCAAGGCGGTGTTGTTATGGCCGGTGGCCCTCGAGGTTCACGGACTGATATCAGCGGGGTGAATATCCAGCCGGTTGATTACAGCCAAATCACCGAATCAGTTACCAACTCTTGGTATGACTATCCGTCTGGAGTTACCAAACTACACCCATCCGAGGGTGTAACCGAATACAACCTCAATAAGTCCGGCGCCTATTCATTCTTGAAAGCGCCGCGCTATGACTCTCAACCGATGGAAGTTGGCCCGCTGGCACGCGGTATAGTCAACAAATTCCCGGCTCTGGTTGATTTCTTCAAAGCTGGCGGCCGTGAGGGTGTCGTCGCTAGGCATCTGAGCCGGGCGGTTATATCCCAGATGATCATCGAGGAAGGATTAGGCTGGATTGACCGTCTTATTGAGATGAGACTGGCCGGACCACTGGTCGGCATGAATGAAAAACCGGTACCCAAGACAGGCCGTGGCATGGGCGTATGGGACGCACCTCGCGGAGCTTTGGGTCACTGGGTAGAAGTGGACAATCACCGCATCAAGAACTATCAAATGGTAGTCCCGTCCACTTGGAATGCAGGTCCTAGGGATGAGAATGGCGTCAAAGGCCCCTATGAGCAGGCTCTGATCGGTGCGCCGGTGCCCGACGTAGATAATCCAATCAATGTGGTACGTATCATCCGGTCATTCGACCCGTGCATCGCCTGCGCCGTACATCTCATTGATCCGCACACCAATGATATTAAAGTAGTTAAGATACCCTAAACCAGAAAACTCTTTAGTGCCTCCAACGGAAAAGCGGCAGATTTCATCTGCTGCTTTTCCTTAAGAAGCCAAATAATAGCGGGGTTTATGAGCCAAAGCATTGACGCTTCAAAAACAGTTTTAATCTTGGGCATCGGCAATGTTGCCATGGGGGATGAGGGTTTCGGTGTTCACGTTGTCCGCCAATTAAAGAATTTTATCTTCCCTGACAATGTGAGCATTCAGGAAGGAGCGGTAGCCGGTTTCGACCTGCTGGGTTCGCTTACTGACGTTGATATTCTGATCATCGTTGATGTCATGATAACCGACTTGGAACCGGGTGAAATTGCTTTTATGGATCTGGATAACCGCTTCAATGCTGCTAATAAAACCAATTTTTCTTTTCACCAAGTAGGGATTGTAGAACTATTGCAGATATCCGGTCTTATCAGTAAAACACCGCAAGTCCATTTTCTGGTGACCAAACCGGAGAAACTGGAATGGAGTTTTGAGCTGTCATCCAACGTACAAAAAGCCGCCGAAAAAGCAGTTCTATTCTTGACAGATAAACTTACCGGTGATATACAGGTTAAGTGACAATAGCGGCAATAATCCGCAGAGTATAAATAGATCCGGGCCGACGTAATAAATAAACTGAAAGGTTGATCGATTTGAATATCTGGCGCATATTCTATTCTTTACGTCTGGCTTTGTGGCTTATTTTGCTGCTGGCCATTGTCAGTCTATCCGGAGCGCTGCTTCAACAAGTCCCTTTGGGAATAGCCACAGATTTTTCCTTGAAGGCTGATTGGCTGGAACAGGTAGCCCGACCGACCTATGGTGGCATGACCGAAATCTATAACTTTTTTGGATTATTTGATGTTTTCCACTCACCAATCTTTATCCTTCTCGGCAGTCTGCTAATCATCAATATTGCCGCTTGTTCTCTGAAACGCTGGTCCGCACTTGTGAAGACAAGTCGCGGCGTGGAACTGAAAAACGTCCCACGGTTACTCAGTACAGACTTCGCCATCAGTAAAGAGAGCAAGCTATCGGCAACTGACGGAGCTGTAGCGGCGGCTGATTTTTTTTCACGGAAACGTTACCGTGTGCGGAGAGCAGATAACACTGACTCTATTAGCCTCGTTGCCGACAAGAATCGGCATGCTCCTTGGGGCACATATGCCATTCATTTAAGCCTGATTCTACTTACCGCCGGTTACCTAATCGGTGGTTATTTTGGATTCAGTGATCAGGGGTTTGTTGTTGTAGAAAATGAGACACGGGCAGTTGGTGAAGGATATGATGTTGCCGTGCACCTGCTGTCATTTGAGGATGAATACTGGCCTGACGGCTCACCAAAGGACTACCGCAGTCAGGTAGAATTGATTACTAATGGGCAGGTAGTGGCAGATGGACTGGTTCGCGTCAATCACCCCATAAACTACAACGGCCTTAAAATCTACCAGTCTTCATTTGGCCCAGCCATAGTAATGCATGTGCATGATAGCGAAAATTTGGAAGTGTTTCACGGTTCGCTCATTATGCCGTACACCTTTATCGAGCAAGGCATCACATTATCGTATGGAATAATTCCGCTCTTGGAAAACAACCTATATGCCATGATCATTACCACAAATGACTCGTTTGTTCCTAATAGTAATGTGATGATGTGGTTTTATGACGCTTCCACCGCTGAATTTATCGGTTCTATTGATACTGTTACCGGAAATACCGTTGAATTTCAGGGGCTTAATTTCCATCTGGAGACGCTTGTCCAATTTGCCGTCTTTCAATTAAAAGAAGACCCAGGTTTACCCTTAATTTGGGCTTCTTTCTTTTTATTTATGGTGGGGTTGGGTATGGTCTTCTATTTACCCTATCGGCAATTCATCATTATCATAAGGCCTGAAGATGCCGGTAGCCGCATTGTGTATATCACCAAGGGCGGCAAGGGCCAAATAAGAGAAGAAATACAATCTTTCAACCAAGCCATTGGTTCTTCAGAACACAATCAAGACTAAAATTAATGGAAGGAATTTAGATTTATGGAAGCAATGCAAGCAATTTTCTTCTGGGGGGCAATGATCTCTCTCGGTCTTATTGCTATTTTTTTGGTCGCCTTCACCCTAAGCCTTCGCCGGAGTTCCGGCAGCAAGAACTCTGGAACCGGAACTCTGCTACAACAACTGCTTCTGGTATTAATGGTAGTTACCTTTGTCTTGCTAAGTGGTTTTATCACAGCCCGCTGGATTGAAACAGGGCATGGTCCCTTTTCCAGCATGTACGAATTCGCTGTCGCTTTTGCTTGGGGTATCATTGGTTTAGGCCTTCTCTACTGGTTGCGTTACCGGGTGCTGTTGGTCAGCGCCGCTTCAAGCCTTATTGCACTGGCGCTAATGGGATTCGCGTCATCTCTATCCTCACAAGCTTCGGAACTGGTGCCCGCTTTGCAGCAGAGTTTCCTGCTGTCCACCCATGTTGCCTCTGCCGCCCTTGCTTACGGAGCTTTCGCTATCGGTTTTGTTGCCGCCGTGTTATTCTTGGTACAGCGGCGGAAAACCATATCATGGCTGCCGACACCGGAAACCCTGGATCGAATAAGCTACCACACAGTGATTATCGGTTTTCCTCTGCTTACACTGGTGCTTATCCTTGGCGCCATTTGGGCTGAAATCTCCTGGGGTAGTTATTGGAGTTGGGATCCCAAGGAAACCGCAGCCTTGGTGACCTGGTTTTTTTATGCCGGCTATCTGCATACACGTATGCTTAAAGGTTGGCAAGGTTCTCGATCAGCAGTATTACTAGTAATTGCTTTTTTCACCGTTATTTTTACTTTTTTCGGCAATTACATCTTTAGCGGATTGCATGTATATTCTTGATCAATTTGAATCTAGTAGTCTCCAATATCACAGCTTACAGTGACCATTTCCACATGGAAGCCGCCATACGGGCGGCTTCCATCACAATATCCGACACTGTCCTCGAGCACCATTTTCAGCCAAACGCAACGTAATCCCCGTACCAAAGCAGGAAACACCGGTACAACAGCTGTTGTACCGGGTAGATCAAAGGCTCGCTGATCTTTGTCCATACTGCCTTCATCCCGTGGCTTATAGTTCCAACTATCGAGTTCACCACCATTAACAACCACAATATATTTTGTAAGACCTATTGACAATAGATGTATAATTGTAGTAATTGACGATGATACTACAATTTATTGACGCGGTAATCGACAAAAGGAGCGCATGATATGTCAGGTAACGTGATTGAAATTGAGAACCTCACCAAGATGTACGGTAAGAATGCAAGCGTA
>FLOH01000346.1_pt1 | contig 110909 bp, 95 predicted proteins | sample 756751 | NCBI WGS metagenome assembly FLOH01 (sample SAMEA4026879, study PRJEB14308) | marine metagenome | biome: coastal water; material: water | depth 74 m
GCAGGGCATCGGTCGCCCCGTGAAAGTTGCCGTGGAAGATGACAACTCGGTCGCGGCCCGTAAAACCACGCGCCAGGCGCACGGCCGTGCTGGTTGCCTCGGTGCCAGAGTTCATGAACCGCACTTGCTCGCACGAGCCGACCCGCTCGGTCATCGCCTCGGCGAGCTTCATCTCGCGAGGGGTCGGGGCGCCGTACGAAGTGCCACCTGCGGCTGCCTGAGTGACGGCTGCGGTGATCGCCGGGTGGGCGTGTCCGAGGATCACGGCGCCATAGCTTTGAACGAGGTCGATGTACTCGTTGCCCTCGACATCCCACACATGGGCGCCCTCGGCGCGGGCGACGACGTACGGCCGGCCGCCGACCGACGTGAACGCCCGGATCGACGAGTTGACACCACCGGGGATCACCATCGTTGAGCGGGCGAAGAACTCGTCGTTGGAGGCCAAGCCGGCTCCGACGCAGACGGTTGCCGAGCAACCGGCCACGGCGCAGCGATCAGGGTCGCACAACGGGATCACGACGCAACCCTCGAGCCAGAACGCTCCGCGAACCAACGTGTCAGATACGTGAGGATCAGGTCGGCGCCGGCGCGCTTGATCGCCGTGAGGTGTTCGAGGGCGACCGTGTCGTGATCGATCCAGCCGTTGGCGGCCGCCGCCTTGATCATCGAGTACTCACCGCTGACGTGATACGCCGCCAGCGGAACGTTGACCTGCCGCCGCACCTCGTGGATGATGTCGAGATATGCCAGGGCCGGCTTGACCATGACCATGTCGGCACCCTGAGCGAGATCGGCGTACACCTCGACCAGCGCCTCGCGGGCATTGCGAAAGTCTTGCTGATAACCCTTGCGATCGCCCCCGTCGGCGATGCTGACATCGACGGCGTCGCGGAACGGCCCGTACAGGCCACTGGCGTACTTTGCCGAATATCCGAGGATCGCCACATTGACAAAACCGTTGTCGTCGAGCGCCGAACGGATCGCCGCGACCTGACCATCCATCATGCCGCTCGGGGCGACGACATGCGCACCAGCCGTTGCTTGGGCAACGGCTGCCTTGGCGTAGACCTCCAAGGTGGCGTCATTGTCGACGTTGCCGTCGGGGCCGACGATCCCACAGTGGCCATGGCGCGTGTACTCGTCGACGCACAGGTCGGCCATCAGCACGACATCGTCGCCGACCTCCGCTCGCAGATCTTGGAGGGCGAGCTGCACGATGCCGTTGGGGTCGTAGGTGCCCGAACCGGTTTCATCCTTGTCGGCAGGAACACCGAACAGCATGATCGCCCGCACGCCCATCTCGGCAAGATCGACAACATCGCGCCGCAAGCTGTCGCGGGTGTCCTGATAGACCCCCGGCAGTGAGCTGATCTCCACTCGTTCGTCGATGCCTTCGCGCACGAACAGTGGGGCGATCAGATCGGTCACCATGAGATTGGTTTCGGCAACCAGATCACGCAGCGCTGTGCTGGTGCGCAACCGCCGCGGTCGGTGCAACGGGAAGTCTGCCATCGGCCCTCGAGCTGCCATGCCCGCATGGTAGGGGCATTGCGGGCCACGACACACCTCCGGCCCGTGACGTCTGACCAGATACGTCACGCTGCCACGTCCGCCTTCGCATGGCTGCCGGATCATGAGGATCGCGCAGTCATCGGGAGATGTCAGAACCCTGACCCACTTCGGCTGTAACGTCGGGGCGTGTCGGTACAGGTGTGGTTCGCCCAGGACGAGGTCTCGATGCACCCGGGCGACTCGACGTCGCTGTCGTTGTCGGTCGAGAACGTCGGCGACACGACGGAGAGCTACACAATCATCGCGGCCGGGCTGACGGCGGCCTGGACCACTGTCACGCGCCCCAACATCACGCTATTCGCCGGTTCCCGAGACCTGGTCGAAGTGGTCGTGCATCCGCCCGCCATCTATTCGACCACGGCTGGACCGACCGCCCTCGCCGTTCGGGTAATCCCGCAGGGCGCTCCCGATGACGCCATGATCGCCGAGACAATCGCGGCCGTGCGCCCGTTCGATGATCGACGTATCACCACGCTGCAACCCGTCCAACGCGGCCGCCGCAGGGCGACATACGAGTTCATGGTCGAGAACCAGGGCAACAATCTCGCCAGCTGTCGGCTGCATCTGGTCGACGCCAGCAATCGAGTCGATGGTTCGTTCAACCCGCCGGCGGTCGGCGTGGCCCCCGGCTCGGCGGGTCTCGTAAGACTCGATCTGCGTGCCCATGGGCTACTGCGGCGAGCCGAGCGGCAACTCAATTTCGAAATCGAGGCAACCGAGCCTGACCACATCCCTGCCACCGGCCGCGCAACCCTGATCCAATCCCCCACGATCTCTGCCCGAATGGTGTGGCGAACGTTGGCGCTGGCCGCTGCCGTCGTCGCCATCGTGCTGGCATGGTTCGGCGTGGTTCGGCCCGAGCTGCGGGACGCCGCCAAAAACGCCGTCGGAAACCGCATCGAGGAACTCGGCGCAGTGCCCGAGGCGACCTTGCCGACCGTCGATGTCACAGTACCGCCCGAGGAAACCGAGCAACCTCCGCTGGCTGCGGTCGCCGCCGATGACGGTGAGCCTGTGTCGTACCGCATCGCCCTCGATGTCGGCGTCACCCAAGAGCGCAGCGAATCGATTTCGGTACCACCCGACTCCCAGTTCCTGTTGACCGATGTCGTGCTGCAGAACCCCAACGGCGACTTCGGCACCGCCCAGCTGTTGCGCAACGCCGACATCCTGTACGAATGGGACCTCGGCTCGACGAACTCAGCCAACGAGTTTCAACCGCGAGTGAGCCCGCTGCCGTTCGCACCCGGAGACAACCTGGTGCTCGCCGTCGAGTGCGATGTCGCGGGGCAAACAACAGGGACCGGCTGCGAAGTCGCCGCCTTGCTGGGCGGCAGACTGGTGCCCGTCAACGAGTAGTAGCCGACAGGCGCGGCGAACAACTGTCCCGACACCAGATACGCCGAATGGCACCGACGCCGGGTCAGCCCAGGCCGTAACCGGGAACACCGGGCATCCAGCGGCGGATCGGAGCATCGATGTTGATAGAGACGGCCGCCACGACGCCGTCGGCCGACGAGGCGACAAGTCGGCGAGCGCCCGATCGCAGCCGGCTCGGCAGTGTCAGGATCGCCAAAAAGCTGCCTTCGTCGTTGGTCATTACCGAGTCGAAGGGCACGCTGCCGTCGTCGAACCCGATCGACACGGCGGCGCCGGCAGGAAACCCTGAACCTCCAAATCCGACAGTGCCGCCCGCGCGAGCATGTCGGTCGGCTGTCTCAAAGGATGGTTCATAGCGGGCGAATCCGCCGAGCACGGCCGAGGTGTACTGGCCGATCGGCGTCGTGGTGATCAGCAGCGCACTGCGATAGCCGGACCCTGTGGGACGAAACTCGATCTCGATCGTGCAGCTCGCATCGGGATTCAGCGCACGACCCGTGCAACTTTGCGCCGTGATCTCGAAGTCGTCGGGGTTGGCACCGCCGAGTTGGATCCGAGCAACAGAGGACGGAAAGAAACCGATATTGATGATGTCGATCGCGATACGGTCGCCGACAGTGCCCACAATGCCATCCGACAGATCGACGCCACCTGGATTGGCTAGCAAGGAGGGGTCGCCGGCTGAACCCCTGATCGAGGTCGACACTGAGGCCGCCCCGGGCCCCGCGCCATTCACCTTCAACGTGCCCGAATAGCCGCGCTGGGCGGTTGGGGTAAACGTAAGCTTCACCGAACACGAGGTGCCGGCCGCCACGATCACACCGCGAACACAGGTTCCGCCTGAGATAGCAAAGTTCGACGAGATGCTGACCTCGGTCGGCTCGAACGCAGCAGGCCCGGCATTGAGTACCTGGGCGTACATCTCTGCGCTCTGGAAACCGAGCAGCACCGTGCCGAAATCGAGGGCGGCGAGCGACAGCCGAGGTGTGACCTCGACGCTAAATATCGAACGGCCCATTGCCGACCTGGTAACTCCGGTGAGCGGTGCCGCAGCCATGGTTTCAAAGGCGATCACCTGGCCGGTCTTGGACAATGACGGACGACCGTGAGCACCCGGCACTCCGGTTAGGTCGGGGGCATTGAGAACGCGCCGGATCTGGCCAAGTTCGAACTCGGCCACGAGCAGATCGCCATGATCGCTGGCACCGCCACCGCCACGACGGCTGGGCAACAGATTGGTGGCGTCGGTGACGAACGCGATCTGGCTGCCATCAGCGTTTACAGCGGGCGCCCACGACGAATCGTCACCGGCGCGGGGGACGCCAAACTCGACGAAGCCGGCGTCGATCGCAGACACGATCGACAACGGATTGCGACGCGGCGGCTCGTCGAAAATTCCGTTGCCGTCGGTATCGCGATCGAACCGGTACACCTGGGTCGGGCACTCGGGAACACATCCGGTGAGTTCGGCGGGGACAAGCCCCCGGTCGCGCGATGTGAACACGATGATGCGGCCGTCGTCGGACATCGCGGGGGCCTCGCCGCCGGTAGCGCTGACCTGCCCATCTCGGCCCGACACCAGCCTGACGCTGCGGCGCGGATCAGCGGCGCGACGATCCCACACATACACCTGGGCGGCGGCTAAGCCACCGAGCAGCGGGCCCTCGGCCCACCCCGGCAACACCGATGATGCGGTCGTGTCTGACACAAAGGCGAGGTGCCGCCCATTCTGTGACAACGCAGGTTGGGTGGCACCGCGGTAGAGAAATGCTCGATTCGGAGCCTCGATCGGTATACCAGCGACGTGCTCGATGCGGCCGGGTTCATTGATTGGCACGGTGACATCGACCACGCTGATCGTTCCGACCGTGTCGGTTGCCCCGAGCAACGGATGGACGTATGCGATCACCGCCCCCGAGCCGGAGATCGCCGGCGGCGATTGGGTGAACACATCGTCTCGCGCTGTGCCGGTTCGTTCGGACGCTGACACCAGCTCCCAACCGTTCGGTTGGCCGCCACATTCGGGCAACACGAGGCGGTAGATATCCCATCGATCGTCGCGGTCGTCGTCGCGGAACAGATCGAACGGGATCTCGGTCGCCGCAACGACCACGCATCCGTCGGCGGACAGTCGGGCGTTGATCGTGTCACCGGGTAGCGCAGCAGCAGGCACCGAGGACAGCTCGGTGGTTTCGCCCGATTCGCGATCCGTCCGAAACACCGACCGACGAGCACCCGACGATCCGCCGAAGACCACCCAGCGACCATCGGCCGACACCGACGGGGCCGTCGCTTCGATCACACCATCCGACACCATTTCGACACCCGCAGGCCAACCTCCGTCATCGTCGGAGTTGGGATCTGTGGGCGGATCACCCGCAGCCGCTGGACGCGACACAGCCACAGTTGAGACAGCCACCGCCGCCGCTATCACGGCGGCGAATCGCCGACTGGTCGAGTTCGGTCGTCGCATGCTCTCCTTTCACGACTGGAGATCTATTCTACGGCCGTGGCCCGAGGACCGAAGTGACCTCGTCGACAAGCCCCTCGATGCTGTGTTTGGAGGCTACGTGGGTGACCACAAGACCGGCAGCAACCGCTGCGGCGCGTGTGGTTGGCCCGATCGCGACCACGACGGGCGGAGCGACGGCTCCGAACGCATCGACCCACGAGATGGCCGCCGACCCACTCGCGAAGGTGACCGCGTCGGCCCCGAGTGCGGCTAGCCGCTCGGCACCCGACGGGGTACGCAGTCGCGTCGAGTAGCCATCGACCGTCGTCACCTCGAACCCGCGAGCACGCAGCCCCGACGCCACCGCCTCGTCAGCCCGATCGGCCTGCACGATCAATACTCGTCGCCCGCCATCGGACGCTTTCGGCAAGGCGTCCACCAGAGCAGCAGCGGTCTGACGGTCGGGAACGACAGCCGGATGACGCCCTGTCAACTCGGCGAGCTCACGGGCGGTGCCGGTTCCGACAACCGCCAAGTTCACAGATGGATATCTTGCCGCGACAGCGCCGACCCGCCGGGCACCATGCCGGGACGTGACGACCAGCCAGGCGAACGAGCCGAGATCAGCGACAGCGCTGGCAAGTGCCCTCCCGCCGTCTGGCGCATCCTCGACCACGATCAACGGCACGTGAACGACGTCGGCGCCAGCCATGGCGAGCAGCGAGTCGAGCCTGCCGCGCTCGTCCCGGGTGGTGACGACACGCCGCCCGCTCAACGGACCGGAGCTCACCGCAGGTTCACCGCTCGTTGACGCGATCGTGAGCGGATCGCGAGGCGCCGGCTGCGGCCTGGACGTCGGCATCGAGATCGCCCGTCAATTCGATCGTGTCGGAAACGGTAATGCTCGATTGCGCGCCCGCCAGAAATGTGTACAACTTGCCGGCGTCGACGTGGGCACCGACCGGCAGGGAACAGCCAGACCCCAGCTCGGCTAGAAAGGCCCGTTCGATGCTGACCTCGACACGCGTCGGCTGATGATCGATCGCTTCGAGTGCGTCGTGCAGGCGCCGGTCGCGGCGACGGCACTCGACGGCCACACAACCCTGCCCAACCGCCGGTACGAACTCGGCCGGATCGAGTATCTCGGCGATCTGCTGGGTGAGACCGAGTACCTCCAGCGCCGCAACGGCCATCACGATTGCTCCACCAGCGGGAACCTTGCCGAGTCGGGTGTGGATATTGCCGCGCAGTTCGATGAAGGCAAGATCGGGCCGGGCCCGATGCAGCTGCGCCTGGCGCCGTACCGAGCCGGTGGCAACCGTCGCCCCCGCCGACAGTTCGACCAGCGACCGTCCGATCAACGCATCGGCGGCCGATCGACGCTTGGTGTAGGCACCGATCACGAGACCTTCTTGTTGGGCGGTCGGCAGGTCTTTGGCCGAGTGCACGGCGATGTCGGCACGCCCATCGAGCACGGCCATCTGCACTTCTTTGACGAACACCCCTTGCCCGCCGATCGTATGCAGTGCCACGTTGGTCGCCTGCGTTCGGTCACCGTGGGTTTCGATCAACACCAGTTCGCTGACGAAGCCTTCCCGGCGCAACATTTCGGCGACATGTTCGGCCTGAGCGACGGCCTGGGCACTGCCGCGAGTGGCGATCCGGATGGTGGTGGAGTTCACGTCGAGTCAGCCAAGGTCGAACAGATCGGCGACCGCGGCGGCATTGCGCTCGCCCTGCGGTGTGCCAGCCTGGTTGCGCAGGCGCACCGATGGCTCGTGCAACAACTTGGCCACGAGGCCCCTGGTGATCGACTCGACCAGCTCGCGCTGGGCGTCGTCGAGGCGAGCGAGCCGGTTGGCGTATCGATCGAGCTCGGCGGCGCGGTGGGCCTCGGCCCGCTGACGAAGTGCCGATACGAGGGGGGCGGCCTGCAGCGCTGCTGATTCGAGGGCGAACCGTTCGACCTCTTCGCCAACGATCCGAAGCACATGGTCGACTTCGCCCAATCGATGTGATCGCCCGCGGTCGGCCCAGGCACTGAGATCATCCAGATCGAGCACGGTGACGTCGTCGAGTTCGGCGACGTCGGGCGAGACGTCGCGCGGCACAGCAATGTCGACAAAGAGCAGCGGACGACCATTACGCGGCACCTGTTGCATCAGCTCGCGGGTGATGATCGGACTGCCAGAACCGGTCGAGGTCAGCACCACGTCGGCCTCGTCGATCGCTTCGATCAGATGGTCCATACCGAGCGCCACACCATTGATGCGCTCGGCTAGCGAGCGGCCACGATCGGCCGAGCGATTGACTACCCTGACGTCGCCCACGCCTGCACCGTGAAGAGCGACGGCGATCCCCTCGCCCATCGATCCGGCGCCGACCACGGTGACCCGCCGACCGTCGATGCTGCCGTGATGCTCGACTGCCATCTCGACGGCGGCGTGGCTGACCGAAGCTGTACCACGGGCGATACCGGTTTCGGTTCGGGCCCGCTTGCCGACACCGACTGCGTGTCGGAATAACAGATTGAGCGAGGTACGGGCGCCCCCCTCATGTTGGGCGATCTCCCATGCCTGACGTATTTGACCGAGGATCTCGGCCTCGCCCACCACCGCCGAGTCAAGCCCGGCAGCGACCTCGAACAAGTGCCGCACCGCAGCCTCGTCGTGCTCGGAGTAAAGGTGCGGATGCAGCTCGTCAGGGGGAATGTGGCCAAGGTCGCACAGGAAGTCACGGATATCGGCGTAGGCGCCGTGGAACTTCTCGGCAACGGCGTAGATCTCGGTGCGGTTGCAGGTGCTGAGCACCACGACCTCGCGGACATTGTCACGACCCACCAGTCCAGTGACCGCCTTGGGAAGCTCGTCGACGGACAGTGTCACGCGTTCGAGCACGCTGAGCGGCCCGCTGTGATGATTGACTCCGATGACAAGGATCGACATGAGCTGCCCAGCCTAGGCGGTTGCACCACGGCCACGGTCGGCGGGGGCCCCTTGAAGCTGGCCGTTCTGTTGGGCAACCGAACGGCGCTGCTCGTGATAGCTGAGGATCTGTAGCTCGACCGCTAGGTCGACCTTGCGCACAGTGATCCCGACCGGTACCGAAAGAATGACCGGAGCGAAGTTCAGAATACTGGTTACACCAGCCTTGACTAGAAGGTCGGCCGCATCTTGAGCGGCGCTCGACGGAACGGCGACTACGCCGATCGAGATGTCCTTCGACTCGACGATCTGTGACAGTTCGTCGAGCGGCCTGACGCGTGCTCCGGCTACTACAACATCAAACTTGGCGGGATCGACGTCGACAATACCTCCGACGGGAAAGCCCCGATCAATGAACCCGCCGTAGCCGGCGAGCGCCTGCCCGAGATTGCCGGCGCCGACGATGATGACGGGCCAGTCGTAGTTGAGACCGAGCTCGCGGCGAATCTGATAGATGAGATAGCCGACGTCGTAGCCGACACCACGCGTTCCGTAGCTGCCGAGATACGAGAGATCCTTGCGAACTTTGGCGGCGTTGACGCCGGCCAAGCCGGCGAGGCCTTCGGAGGAGATGTTGTCGATTGCGGCCGTGGACTGTTCGGCGAGGATCTGGAGATAGATCGGAAGCCGGGCCACGGTCGCATCGGGAATGCGTCTGCGGGCGGGGGGTGGAGGCATCGAGATCAAAGCCTACGACGCATGTGCGCGAGTTCACAAAGCGCTCCCCGCACGCGATCTGAACTTGGCCCGGAGACCGCAGCTCAACCGTCGAGAATTGTGCCCTCGAGCTCGCGACGGATCAGCTTGCCTGCCGCGTTGCGCGGAAGCTGGTCGACGAATACCACCTTCGAGGGGCACTTGTAGCGAGCGAGATAGCCGCTGGCGAATTCGATTAGTTGGTCCTCGTCGATTCTGGCCCCATCCGTCACCACAACATAGGCCTTGACCGCCTCACCGTAATGCGGGTGCGGAACGCCGAGCACCCCGACCTCGGCGACCTCGGGGTGCGATTGCAGCACCTGCTCGACCTCACCAGGGAACACATTGAATCCGGACACGATTATCAGGTCTTTGGCGCGATCGATGAGATAGAGATAACCGTCGTCGTCAACCGTTGCGATGTCACCGGTTCGCAGCCACCCGTCGACCAACACTCGTTCGGTAGCCTCGGGCTCGTTCAGATAACCCCGAAAGACGTTGTTGCCACGCACCCAGACCTCGCCGGCGTCACCGACAGGGACGTTCTGTCCGGCATCGCCAACCAGTCGTACCTGGAGGCCAATCAGAACACGACCAACCGACCCAGATCGACACGGCATGCCTGCCGAACTGGTGACCACCGGAGATGCCTCGGTTAGCCCGTATCCCTCGTGAATCTCGAGCCCGAACCGGTCGCGCATCCGGTCGGCGACGGCGGGGGGAAGACGCGAGGCACCAGACACGGCAAGGCGAATCGAAGCGAACGTATCGGCAGGCAACTCATCGAAGTGGCTGAAGGCGACCCACATCGGTGGTGCACCCGGCACCACAGTGACCTGACGCTGCACGATTGATTGCACGGCGGTAGCGGGATCGAAACGCTGCACAAGGAGCAGCGTGGCGCCAACCGCCATCCCGACGCCCAGCACCACATTGAGACCGAAGATGTGGAACATCGGCAACACCGCGTAGACCATGTCGCCCTGGCTGACGTGATCGCGGGCCGAGAGGCCCTGCTCGATGTTGGAAAGGAGGTTGCGATGGCTCAGCATGGCGGCCTTTGGCAGCCCGGCCGTACCGCTGGTGAACATCATCACAGCGATGTGATCGCCGTCGACATCGACGACTGGAATCGGCTCGGCGAGCATCAGCTGACCGAGCGATCGAGCGCCAGCGGGTGGCTCGCCCTCGGCCACCACGATCGTGTCGATCGATTCGACGGACGCCACATCGACGCCTGACCAGGCGCCCATCGCGCTTGGCCCAACCAGTACGAGACGCGGCTCGATGACCATCAGCTCGCGTTCGATCTCATGCGCCGGACTGGAAGGGTTGAGCGGCACAGCCACGGCACCCAGCCCGAGCGTCGCAAAATAGGCTGTAACGAAGTACCGGTTGTTGCCGCACAGGATCGCCACTCGGTCTCCGAGCCCGACACCGGCCGCCGCCAGACCCCCACGAAGGTGGTCGATCTGATCACGCAACTCGCCGTACGTGGTTTCATGGTTACGCGAAATCAACGCCACGCGGTCGGCCTCGTGTGGCTCGAGGATCCGAGCCAGATTGATGAGCTGCTGCTCCCCCACGTCAAACATCGTATCGACCGTGAGCGATCAGAGCCGCACGAGCGAGATCACGCCGGCGACGAGGATCGCTGCTAGCAACAAACCGAGTGTGAGTGTGGTGGCCGGGCGCATACGAGCGAGGCTAGTGCCGTGCGCTCAGCGACGCCCCAGCACGACCTGAGTCGCGACCGCCGGCGGATCGTCCAGCGACACGATCGTGACCTGATCACCGGCGGCCAAACCCAGTTCTTCGGCGGCCGAGCGCTGGTCCATGGCTACAGCCAACATGCCGTACGAGTCGAGCACCAGTCCGACCGCCCCGCCCGACAACTCGGCAAAGCTGGTGGCGCGCACGGCGCGTCGAACGGTAACGCCCGAGGGATCGGTCGGCGCCCCGACCTGCACCTGCAGGTGAGAACCCCATGCCACGGGCAGATCATCTGGCCCAACATTGAGCTGGGCGTTGCCGAAACGATCGACCCACAAGACCTCGGTCACTAGTGCGTCGCCGTCTTCACGGGGCAACGGCACGGTGCCGGGAAGCAACAGCACGGGGTCGACCTCAGGGCCCAGTTCCGACAGATCGACACCGTTGCACACATGGGCAGCGGCCGGGGCAAAGATGTCGCGACCCGCGAAGGTAGCGCCGGCCGCCTCGATTTGGTACTCGGGATTAGTCAGCTCGAAGGCTCTTTCGGCGCCGCCTGCCATCGCCACCGCCGGCGCCAACAGACCATTGTCGGGGCCGATCACGACGCCTGCTCCACCCGCCACCTCGATCGCGACGGCGCGCCGATTGGTAGCCACGCCTGGGTCGACAACGGCCAGCACGACACCACTCGGCACGTAGCCGATACAGCGCGCCAATGCGAGCGAGCCGGCGCGGATGTCGAACGGGACGATCTCGTGGGTTAGGTCGATCACCCAAACATGCGGGGCCAAGTCGCGGATCACCGACTTGACGACACCAACGAACTCATCCGACGTTCCATAGTCGGTTAGAAACGAAACTGTGTCGAAGCGTGGCTCAGTCACTGAGGCGACGCTATCTCCCAGTTCACCGCCTGCCCGGCGAGACGGCCCCGGGGGGCGATACGGCCCCGGTCGCGCCAAGGGCCGGTGCCAACCCCCCGATGGCACCGACCCTTCGGCGCTGACCGGCTTTCGCCGGTGCGCTCACCGATCGTCACTGTACGGCACGATCGACGATGAGAAAAGAGTCACATCAAAATATATTTGAACGAGCAGGTTGGACGCTCAGCTCTGGCCGAGTTGGCGACTGCGCTCGGTCGCCGCTTGCACAGCGCCAATCAGCGCCGCACGAACGGCGCGTTCTTCGAGCACGCTCACGCCGGCCGCCGTCGTGCCACCCGGCGACGTCACCATCGCCCTCAAGCCCGCAGGGTCACCACGCTCGGCCAAGAGCTTCGACGAACCGACGAGCAATTGGGCGACCATCCGCTCGACTGCCACCCGTGGCAGTCCGGCAACGACGCCGGCATCCATCAACGCTTCGGCGACCAAGAACACGTAGGCGGGGCCCGATCCGGTCAAACCTGTCACGGCGTCCAGTTGCGCTTCGGCCACCCTTACGACCAGGCCGACTCCGGTAAGGATCCGCTCGGCCCAGTCGAGGTCGGCATCGGTGGTACCGACAGCACCGCTGAGCGCAGACACCCCTTCGCCGACGAGTGCGGGCGTGTTGGGCATCGTTCGTAACACGGCGACACGATCGCCGACAGCCGCCTGAATCGTGGCCGTGGTGACGCCGGCCGCGACCGAGAGCACCCTGGTGGCTCCGGCCAAGGCGGCAGCCTGGGCGACGGCTGGGATGTCGGGAGGCTTGACGGCCAACACGGCCGCCGAACAACCGGGCACCCGATCGGTAACCGCGACCCCGGTGAACATCGACTCGAGTTCGACGCGGCGAGGCGCGTACGGCTCGACGACGGCGACATCGGCGGCAGCGACGGCACCAGAATCGAGTAGCCCCCCGAGTAGGGCGGCACCCATGTTTCCCCCACCGATCACCACCAGTTCGAACGTCATCCCAACGACGCTAACTGACAACCCGCTGCCGTCCGGCCGGAGTCGGTCGTCATGGATTGACAAATCGTTCGAAGCGCTGGCGCGCTCGCCTGCCGTTGATCACGAAATCGACATCTATGACCAGCGCGTGACATGGAACGAGTTGTCCGGGCGGCTCGGAGTTTCCGACTTCCCCGATACGCCACCCGGACAACCCAATGAAGGTCGTCGACAGGGGAAACGGGAAACGGGAAATGAGAAAGCGAATCAGCCGGAGAAACGGCCGGCGAAGGCCAACCGCAACAGGACCCGGAAAATGCTCTCGACGGCGGCATACGACGTGCCGAGCACACGGTCGAGTTCGTCGGCCGACAACGCCGAGTCGGGGACCTCGCCGCGCAGGTACACGGCGTCCTCTTGGCCGATCGAGAAGTGGGCACCGACCAGCTGATCGTTGCGGCGCAACAGCATCTCCATCACTTCGGCCTGGTTCTCCTCAGGGGCCGGCATCACATATGTCTCGTAACGGAGAGTGCGCTGACCAAGCGTCAGCCACACGGTGATGAAGTCCTTCTCGTCACCGACCATCCGGACGTACCATCGCGGCTCGCCGAGCGGAGTGTCGTCGCTGGTGCCGCGATCGACGGCAGCAACCAGAGGATTGTCGGCGGCGAACTCGTTCAGCCATGCATCGACCTCGCCGCGCAGATCATCGAGGCGCGAGCCGAAATGCAGATCGGTCATTCGCCGAGCACGAGCTGACGAGAGGTCAGATCGGTGTAGAGCCGGCGCAGGCGGGCAGCGGCGAAGCCCCACGTGTAGCTGCTGGCCTTGGTGGCTGCCGATGACGACATGCCTGCTGCAAGCATCGAATCGTCGAGGATCTGGGCGATCGCCTTGGCGAATACAACCGGGTTGCGCTCGGACAGCAGGAAGCCTGTCTCGCCGTGGTCGACCAATGACTGCAGGCCGCCGACGGCGCTGGCGACCACCGGCACACCACAGGCGGCGGCCTCGAGAGCGACAAGGCCGAAGCTTTCGCTGCGGCTCGGCACGATCACCACGTCGGCGGCGCGATAGAAGGTCGACAAGATGTGGTGCGGCTGTGGCGGCACAAATCGAACCTGATCGTGAAGACCAAGCTCGTCGACGAGTTGGTGGGCGCGTTCGAACTCGCCATCGCCCGACGAACCACTGGCTCCACCAACGATCAACAGCAAGGCATCGCGACGCCCGAGGGCATGCACCGCCCGGATTGCCACGTCTGGGCCCTTGAGCGGCTGGATGCGGCCGACGAACAGCAGCACGGGAACATCTGTTGGCAAGTCGAGCGCGGCCCGCGCTCCCGACTGTTCGCCAGGAGCAAAGAATGCGTGTTCGACACCGGGGGCCACGATCTCGATCAAACCCTGAGGATCGCCGTAGAGCCGACGGAACTGCTGCTCTTCTTCGGCACAGCTGACACAGATCGCGTCGGCGCAGTTGATCAGCTCGGCCTCGGCGCGGTCGCGCCACCCTGGCTCGGGATCACCACCTTCGGACTTGACCCGCGCAAGGGTGTGAAACGTCGAGATGAAGGGGATGTCGAGCTCGTGTTTGATGCGGTGAGCCGCCAACCCGCTGAGCCAGTAGTTGGCGTGTACGGCGTCGGCACCGCCATTGGCGGCGAGGTGTTCGAGCACACGATCAGTGAACTCGTCGACAATCTCCGGCAGCGCTTCCTTGGGAAGATGGTAAGGACCCGCCTCGATGTACACGACCTTGTGGTTGGGCTCGACCTGCACCTCGCTCGGCAGACCCTCGCGGTCGGCGCGGGTGTAGGTAGTGCAGTCGAGGCCGGCCTGAGAAAGCGACGAAACGATCTCGCGCACGTACACGTTCATGCCACCACTGTCGCCCGAGCCAGGCTGCAACAGCGGCGACGTGTGGAGGGAAATTACGGCAACTCGGCGCATCACAGGGGTCAAACGTTAGCGAGCTGGTCAACATTCCCGGACAGCCGATGTCACGACATACGACTACGCCCAATTTTGGGCTCTCGGGGACGTCAGTTGGAGTTGACGAAGCTTTCGTACACGTTGAGCAGGGCAAGCTTTTGTTCGGGCGCCAGATCGGAATCATTGTCGATCGCCTCGGGCACGGTGCTGACCGGGCGTTCGTAATCCGGCAGGATGCCGGCCCGTACGTACAGCGTTTCGACGCTGATCCGCAGAGCGTTGGCGACCTGTTGCAAGATGTCGGCCGACGGCTTGCGGAGTCCGCGTTCGATCTGCGACAGATATGGGTTTGACATATCGGCAAGCTCGGCCAGCTTACGAATCGACATCTCGGCACGTTCGCGCTGACTGCGGATGAAGGCCCCGACGTCGAGCAGCTCGGCGAGCGGCGGCGGCGGCGCTGTCGGATGACCGTCTTCTGGCTCTTCTGAATTGCCGCCTGACCTATCGCTGGCGCGGGCCGCCACGTCAGCCTCCGAGCAGCCCGTCGACCGAGGCCTCTCCGTCGCGGTAGCGGCGCACCAGTTCGGCGCTGAGCGCATCAAGGTGCTCGTAGCGGTCACGGCGATCGTCGGAGACCTGACGCTCGAAGGCGGTCAGTTGGTGGTCGAGATCTCTGATCTCGTCTTCCGTCAAGTTCTCGAGTCGGCTGAATCCATGCTGGGCGCACACGGTGTCAAGTCGGTCGGACAGATCATTCTCGTCGAGGTTTTCGTCGGGGCGCGGCGGGCGCGGTGCCCCACCGGTGAGATGGCTCGACAGCACGATCCTGAGCTCGCTCGACAGGTTCTCTGTCGTTTCGCCACGGGCCCGGCGATTGGCCTCGGCCCGTACCAGATCGAGGCGCGCCTGTGCCACGCGCCGCACATACGACACAAGGTCGTCCTCGTCCTGCAACTGGTTGCGCACCTGGCGCAGCTCGTCGAGCGACAGCAATTGTGGATCAGCTGCGTTCAAAATCACCCTCCTGATACCGGCGGCAGAACCGCCAGTTCGTCGGCGAAACCGACATGGTCGTCGGACTGAGCCGGCTCTCCGTTGACCCAGATCTTGCTGATTGCAAGGACCGCCGTAAAGGCATCGCCGTAGCGATCGCTGGCGCTCGCAAGCACATCACGAACCGTGTCACCGGGCAGCTCGTCGCGTCCAGTTCGGGCAGCATCACGCGCTGCAGCAAAAAGGCGAACGATGGCCATCTCGCCCAGCGTACTGTCACAGCTACCCTCAGTTGGGATGCTGCGCACATCCACCACGTTGCTGTTGCTCCGGCACGGCCAGAGCGAATGGAACGCCGAACGACGTTGGCAGGGGTCGGCAGACACACCACTCACGCCGTTGGGGCGCCGGCAGGCGTTGGCAGCCGCCGAACGATTACGCGACCTCGATGTCCAGTTCTGTGGCCCGTGGGCGAGTGACCTCAGCCGCGCCGCCTCGACCGCATCGACGATCGCATCGGCGATCGGGCTCGGATCAACGATCGCCGACCGCCGGCTCCGAGAGGCATCGGCGGGCGAATGGGAAGGCCTCACGCCCGACCAGATCGAGGTGCAATATCCCGGTTGGCTCGAAGCACATCGACGACCTGCGTCGTTTGAGCCGTTCGAGCAGGTGGTCAAGCGCACGATCGCCTCGTTGCGGGCTATTGCTGCCAGCGTGGAATCTAGGGGCGCAGTACCGTTGGTGGTCACCCACTCCGGTGTGATCCGATCGCTGATGCGCCATCTCGGCGAATCGGATACGAGGATCGCCAACCTGGCCGGTGTCTGGTTGACGATCGACTTCACCGACTCAGCCATCGGAGGCTCCACCGAGCTGCTCGATCCCCGGGGCACCCTCGACTCGCTCGACACCGGTGGCATCTCGGTCGGAGATTTGTTCGATCCCGGCGGGATTGTCGTCAGCGGCATCGACATTCCCGGGGAGGATCCCCGCTAACAGCCCGACGATTCCGATCAGCACAGCACCGCCAACCGCCGACTGCCGTGCGGTCCGTTCCTCCATTCGGCGCGACACGAGGTGCGAGTTCGTCAGCTGGGGGGCCGACATCGTACGTAGCGTGTAAAGACTGCCGGCCACCACCACGATGGCGATCAGCATCGTCACGTGGCGGTCGTCGGCGTTCATCGGAGCCAGACCGTGTGTCCAACGATCGCTCATGCCCCGCAACGCGACCGCCAGGTTGAGCACGACCACGGATGCCACCGTGCCTACCCACCGACGGGGGGCGAACCCATCGCGGTCGGCTCCTGAACAGACCTCACCAAGTGCTGCCGACGACCAGCGAACGCGGTCACCAAAGCGGATTCGACCGCCGCTGAGAAGCACGTGCGCACACGACATCAACGCCATCGCTGAAAGGCCGAACGCGATCGCCCAGAGCGGCGGCATAGGGATCGGCGCAATGCCGATTACCAGAGCGACAGACAACGAGACCACCAGCACAAGACGCCGCGGCCCGTCGGTCAAGACAGCGGCTATCGCCAACTCGGGAAACCGCGCTCCCGGCTGCCGGAGCACCCGATACGAGGTTGCCACACCAACGCGTAGATCTGACACTCGGGTGCGACCGACAATGTCGGCCACTGCGAAAGCGAACCTGAACGACTCTCGGCGATCGGTCCCGAACACCGTTCTCGGTTGCGAGGCACGGGCGATCGCGACTCCAACGATCAAGCCGGACAGGGTCGACACCAGTTCGGCCACAAAGACCGACAGTTCGATCGGATTCAGACTGAGATGCATCGCCCGCCACGACAACCAGACACCCGACGCGATCGCGCCGATCGCCAGGGCGAGCGCACCGGTGTTACGGCGCGCACTGCCGATCACAGCTGCCCCCGGTCACCATCATGTCCATCGAATTGTTCGACCATCTGAAAGAGGGTCATACGCGCCACCATCGGTTCGGCGGTGTCTGACGCACCGTCACTACCTGCTGTTATCGGCCCGTTTCGGCACGGCTTGAACCTACATTGGCGGCGAAGCGAAGATACGAACCACAGGGGCGCGCCGGAACCCAGCGGTAGCGCCGGTATCCTCGCTGATTCGTGGGCACCCAGAAGCGCGAACGTCAAAAAGCAAACCGTCAACAACGGCTTATCGAGGAGGCGCGCGCCGAGCGCGCTAGCACGGTCAAACGCACCGTCCTGCGATGGGGCATCGGCGCTGTGTTGGCGCTCGGAGCAATCGTTCTGATCGCATGGATCGGCGGCGCCTTCAGCGGCGACGAAGAATCTGTAGCCACCGAGCTTGCGCCCGAAGTGTCGGTTCTTCCATCCGACGTATCGGTTCTGGTCACGACTCCGGTGAACACGGCCCCAACGCCGCCAAAGCCCGAGGTAGTGATCCCTGCCGTGTTGCCGACCGAACTCGTCATCACCGACCTCGTCGAAGGCACCGGCGCGGGCGCACAAAACGGTGACACAGTGGTCGTGCATTATGTCGGGGTGCGGTCCGAGGACGGTGTCGAGTTCGACAACAGTTACGACCGCCGCGATCCCTACCCGGTCCTGCTCGGCTCGGGTGGAGTCATCAAGGGCTGGGAGCAGGGCTTGGTCGGCGTCAAGGCGGGCGGCCAGCGTCAGCTCGACATCCCGTCCGAGCTCGCCTACGGCGACGCCGATCGAGGCACGATCCGGCCCGGCGACGCGCTCACGTTCGTGATCGACGTCGTCTCCGTCACACCCGCAGGCGGATGATGAAGAGGAAGCCTTCTGGCTCGCGCCGTTTCGGCTTGGTCGTCGTGGCGACCGTGCTGACACTCGCTAGCTGCAGCAACGACAACGCTGACGAGCCGGTCGCCGGCGACGCTCAGGTGGCCGACGATTTCAGCCCCGATGCGTCCGGCGCTGACACCGATGGTGTCACCACCACCAAACCTGCAACCATCGCGCTTGCGGGCGGCAGCACACCGGCAGACGACTCCACCGGTAAGCCATCGATACAACTTCCCAAAGAACTGCCGATCGGACTAGTCGTCACCGAACTGGTCGATGGCACCGGTGACCCAGCTGAAAACGGCGACACGGTCGAACTCATGTACGTGGGCGTGATCAGCGCCGACGGCACCGAGTTCGACAACAACTACGACAGTGGCCAGCCGCTCCCGATCACACTCGGCTCAGGCGGTGCGATCCCTGGCTTCGAGCAGGGACTGGTCGGCGCCCGCCAGGGCAGCCGGATCCAGATGGATATTCCAGCCTTGCTCGCCTTCGGCGACCAGGGCGCCGGAGAAATCATCAAACCTGGCGATGCCGTCACCTTCGTGGTCGACATCACCTCCGTCATCAAGCGGGTTCCGGTCACCGCGCCGCCGATGGCCGACCCCAGCGAGTGCCCGGCGACCGACGGTTCCGAGCCGCAACAGCAAGAGTTCGACGAGTACCCGCCGTTCTGCATTGATGTCACCAAGACCTACACAGCTGAGGTCGCAACCAACTTCGGCGACCTCACGATCACCTTGGATCCCGAAAAGGCGCCTCTCGCCGTCAATAGCTTCGTGACCCTGGCGTGGTTCCACTACTTCGACGGCACCGAGTGTCACCGGGCGATTCCGGGCTTCGTCGTGCAGTGCGGCGACCCGACGGCGACGGGCACTGGCGGACCTGGATATCGGTTCGCCGACGAACTTCCGTTGGCGGGCGAGTACCGGCTCGGATCGATCGCGATGGCCAACAGTGGGGCCGACACGAACGGCAGCCAGTTCTTCATCATCACTGGCGCTCAGGGGGCTGCGCTGCCGCCGAGCTACAGCCTGTTTGGTCAGGTCACCGCTGGCGGTGAGGCGGTCACAGAGATGGATGGCGTCGCCAACCCCGAGAACAACGGAGTGCCGCCCCGCGACCAGATCCTCATCGACTCCATCACGATCACCGAATCGTGAGTCTGAACAGAAAGGTGCATGACACCTTTCCGTTCGACGCCTTTCCGTGACTCCTTTCCGTTCAGCGGCCGGTGTGGCCGAAGCCGCCTCCACGGTCGACCCCGTCGAGATCATCGACGATATTCCAGCTGACCTGGGCGACTCGTTGGATAACCAGTTGGGCGACCCTGTCGCCGCGGTGGATCACATAGTCGTCGACCGGGTCGGTGTTCAACAGCACCACCTTGATCTCGCCACGGTAGGCAGCGTCGATCAAGCCGGGAGCGTTGACGATGCTGATGCCGTGCTTGAGGGCCAGGCCCGAGCGTGGCATCACCAGCCCGCAGAATCCGATCGGGATCGCGATCGCGATGCCCGTCGGCATCAACAACCTGCAGCCGCCGGCGCTGATCGAGGCATCCTGGCGGGCGTACAGATCGAGCCCGGCGTCGCCGGCGTGGGCGTAACTCGGAATCGGGAGCTCGGGGTCGAGCTGCACCAGATCGATGCTGACGGGGTCGATGGACTGTGGCACGGATGTCGAGCGTAGGCTCCCGACGATGAGCGAGACCAGCGCACGTCCCCCATCGGTCGACACACTCGCTCGCTCGCTCGTCGGCTCTGGTCTCCCGCACCCGATCCTGGTCGACCTCGCCCGCCAGGCAATCGCCGCCGGCTCGCCGGAATCTGCCGCCGCATGCGCCGATCTGTTCCGGCGAACACTGCTGACTCCAGTGGTCAACGCCACGGGCGTTCTGTTGCACACCAATCTCGGGCGGGCCCCGGTGGCACATACACAGGCGGCGCGTGCCAAAACGGTCGAGTTCGATCTGGCGACTGGCACACGCGGTTCGCGCCAACAGGCGGTCGGCCAGCTGTTCGCCCAGCTGTGTGGCGCTGAGGCGGCAATCATCGTCAACAACAACGCTTCGGCGGTGCTGCTGGTGCTGGCAGCTCTGGCCGAGGGGCGCGACGTCGCCGTGTCGAGAGGCGAGTCGGTCGAAATCGGCGGTGCGTTTCGTGTGCCGGAGGTGATGGAACAGTCGGGCGCCCGCCTGATCGACGTCGGCACCACAAATCGTACGCGGCTGTCCGACTACGAGCGGGCGATCGTCAGGCCAGGCAACGATGTCGCCCTCGTGCTCAAAGTGCACCCCAGCAACTACCGGGTCGAGGGTTTCGTCGAGGACACTCCGGTCAGCCAACTCGCCACGCTCGATGTGCCTGTCGTCGCAGACATCGGGAGCGGCCTGATCGACGCCAACGTTCCGTGGATCAGCGGCGCTCCGCCGGCCTGGCTGGCGGGTGAACCGGCGGCGGTGCAGACGCTCGCCGACGGGGCCGACCTGGTCACGTTCAGCGGCGACAAACTGCTGGGTGGCCCGCAGGCCGGCATCATCGTCGGCAGTGCAGAATTGGTGGCGCGTTGTTCCAAGCATCCGCTCGCCCGTGCCCTGCGGTGCGGTGGGCTGGTGCTGGCGGCGCTGCAGAACGTCGCCCTGTCGTATCTCGATCGCACGGTCACGACCGATATCGCTTTCTGGCGGATGGTCGACCAATCCACCGAGTCGCTGCGGATACGGGCCGAGCGGATCGTCGACGCCGCAGGCACCGGAACTGTCGTCGACAGCCAGGCGCTGCCCGGAGCGGGGTCGGCACCTGGCGTCTCGATGCCGTCGGTCGCCGTGGCTGTCGACGGTGACGTGTTGAAACCGCTCCGCAACCACGAGCCGCCGGTGATCGGGCGCACCCGCGATGGGCGCACCTATCTCGATCTGCGTTCGGTCGAGTCTGACGACGACACGATCGTCATCGCCGCCCTGTCGTCACTGGCACAACCGTCGGCAACATGAGGGTCGTCGCTACCGCCGGCCACGTCGACCACGGCAAGTCGTCGCTGGTGCTGGCTCTGACGGGTACCGACCCCGACCGGTTCGAAGAAGAAAAGCGACGCGGACTCACGATCGATCTCGGGTTCGCTCACACCCGGCTGCCGTCTGGGGCCGGCGTCAGCTTTGTCGACGTACCCGGCCATGTTCGGTTCTTGCGCAACATGTTGGCCGGCGTCGGCGGCGTCGATGCGTGCCTGTTCGTCGTAGCGGCAACCGAGGGCTGGAAGCCTCAGTCCGAAGAGCACCTCAGGATCCTCGAACTGCTCGGCCTGCGCCATGGCTTGATCGCCCTCACCAAGCGTGACCTGGTCGACGATGAGTGGCTCGAGATCGCCATGCTCGAGGTCGTCGACCACGTCGCCGGCACATTTCTCGAGTCGGCGCCGGTCATCGCAGTCGATTCCTTGGGCGGCACCGGACTCGACGACCTGCTGGCGGCGCTCGATGTGCTCATCGCCGATACCCCTCCATCGGCCGATCGCCAGCGGCCACGGCTGTGGATCGACCGGGTGTTCGCAGCCAAGGGCAGCGGCACGGTCGTGACCGGCACGTTGACCGGAGGGCGGCTGCACCACGACGAGACCGTGGCGATCGAACCGGGTGGTCACACAGCCCGCATTCGTTCGATCCAGACGCTCGGTTCGACCGTCGACATAATCGACGCCGGCAACCGGGTCGCCCTCAACCTGAACGGGGTTGGCCACGACGAAATCGGGCGCGGGCACGCCGTGACCACAACCGATCGCTGGCGAACCAGCGACCGCTTCGACGCCTCGCTCGACGTGCTCGCCAGCCTTGACCACGAGGTGTCTCGCCGAGGCGCCTACCTGGCCTACATCGGCTCACGCGAACTGCCGGTGAAGGTCCGTGTGTTGGGCGCCGACACGCTCGCTCCGGGCACCAGCGGGGCGGTGCGATTGTTCCTGCCCGACGCGTTGCCACTGCTGCCGGGCGACCGCTATGTGTTGCGCGAATCGGGGCGTGACGAAACGATCGGCGGCGGCGAAGTGCTCGACATCGCGCCCGTCACGCGGGCCTCGAAGGCACGGCCCGACCGCTCGATCGAACGGGTCGTGGCCGAACGCGGTTGGGTCGATGTCGACGAACTCGATCTGTTGACAGGCAAGGCGGTCGAACCGACCGTTGGGCGGTGGGTCACCACTCCGGCGCTGTTGGCGGAGACCCAGCAGCGCGTTCTCGCCGCGATCGAAGCGGCCGACGAACTCGGCTTCGACCTGGCCGGCCTCAACGAACACGAACGAGCGGTTGTCGACACACTCGAGGGTCTCACGGTCGAAGCCGGCCGGGCTCGGCCTGCCGACGTGATCGACCCGTTCGCCGACCATCCGCTGGCCGACCAAATCCTCGCCGGTGGCTTCGCACCTGAGCTGCCCTCCGATCTCGACCGTGTCGCCGTTCGCGAACTGACCCGGCGCGGCGTGCTGATCGAGCGCGACAAGTTGCTGTTCCACCAGAACGCAATCGCTGCCGCCGCACAGGTCGCGGCCGAGTTGCTGGCGACCGATCCGGCAGGGTTCACGGTGGCCCAGTTCCGCGATCGCACCGGCGTCAGCCGCAAGTACGCCTTGCCGCTCGTGGCCGAGCTCGATGCGCGTGGCATCACCCGGCGTCGCGATGACTTCCGGATCGCCGGCCCGCGCCTCCCCCAGCTTGACTGACGCCACGTCGTGTCTGACACAACGTGGCTTGCTTGTCAGCCGTCGACCCGGTCGATTTCGTCGGCGAGTTCGGGGATATCCTCATCCGCACCGGGCTTGTGGCGCATCTCGCGGTAGTCCCTGGCGGCGCCTTCGAGCGGCTCGACCTGAAGGGTGACGCCATCGATGGCGATCACGCGCAGCGGGTCACCCGCCGGAATCGGCGTGGCCCGATTGGTGCGCGCACGCCATTGGCCTGCTCCGACCTGGACCGTGCCCTCCGGGTCGATCTCGACGACAGCGACGCCTTCGGCACCGATCATCCACTCGCGACCAACCGTTGGCGTTGCGAAACGAGAGCGGGTCATCGACGGCATGCCGACGATGAATGTCAGCATGACGCCGCCGATCCCCGCAAACAGCGAGATCCACGGGACCCGAAGCGACGAACCGGTGATCGGCTCATACAACCACAGGCTGCCGACGACCGTGAACACGATGCCGACCCCCGTCCAGAACCGCGGGATACCAACTTGCACGTCGATCGCGAAAGCGAGCATCGCCAACACCAGCAAGGCGACCGCCCAGCCGCGCGCAGGAAGAGCCGCTAACCCGTAGCCGGCGAGGATCGTGCAGGCGGCGCCGATCCCGCCCCCGATCCCGACTCCGGCGGCGAAGAACTCGAATATCAACAGCGCCAGACCGATCAACAACAGCAAGTACGCCACTGGCGGGCTGGCGACGGTATGAAGCAATTGGTCGACCAACCCGAGCTTGGCAAGCCGTGCGGTGGCGATCGTCTCACGCTGCACGACACCCGAACCGTTGAGGGTCTCGGTGGTGGTATTGAGCTCGATCCCATTCTCGGTGTATCCGTCGAGGGCGTCGAGCATGTTGACCATCGTGGCGATGCCCTCATCGGAGATGCGCTGCTTGAACACCGACAACGAACGGGCGTCGGACAGGCCAACGGTCTGCGTGCGCAACGCATTGAGTCCCGGGCCGAGCTCGTGCTCGCTCACCGAGGGCCCGATGTTGCCAACCCGGGCGCCGGGGGCCATGCCGGTCACATCAGCGACGGCGAGGATCTGAGCGGGCGTTCCGTAAAGACGAGCGCCGGTCGGACCGACCCACACACCAATCGGAACCGGTGCCTCGGCGATGCGATCCATGAGAGTGGCGATCGCCTCGTCGCTGACGACGGCACCACGCGAGTTGACCTGCAACACGAGCGCCTGGCTGCCCTGATCGACCGCCCGGTCGATGGCATCGCCAATTTCGGTGACGACGATGTCGTCGAACAGGCCATTGACCTGCAACACGTCGACCGCAGCGACCTTTTCGGCGACCTCGGTGGGGTCGTCGGTGTTCTGCGCCGCCGCTGGGGCGGCAACGATCCCGAGCAAGGCGATGGCGCCGAGCAAGGTGATCAGTAGTCTGCGCACGAGGTGCCTCCGGAGATCCAGTGTCGAACGTAAACCCACTCGCCGACCTCACTTCCTCGAACGTCGTCATCGTCGCGGGCAAGGGCGGCGTGGGGAAGACCACGGTAACGGCAGTTCTGGCGCGCGCCGCAGCCGATGCCGGCCAACGTGTTCTCGTGATCGAGCTCGACGGCAAACGGGCGCTGGCCGAGCTGCTACCCGACCTTGACGTTCGTTCAATCTCCGCCGCTGACTCGCTGGAGGAGTATCTGATCGAACACGGATTCAAGCGGACAGCCAAACGACTCGTCTCGACGGGCGTGATCGACGTGATCGGCACCGCAGCACCCGGCATCGACGACCTGGTCGTGCTCGGCAACATCAAGAAGCTCGAACGATCAGGCGAGTGGGACCTGATCGTCGTAGACGGACCGGCAGCGGGGCACGCGATCACGTTTTTGACGTCTGCCAGCGGACTGCTCGATGCGGTGCGCGGCGGACCGGTGCGCGACCAGGCGCAGGACGTGCTCGAGATGTTGCGCGACCCCGAACGCTGCCGAGTACTGCTGGTCACATTGCCGGAAACGACGCCGGTCAACGAGCTGATCGAGACATCGGCGGCGCTCGAGGTCCGGGTGGGAGTCCAACTGGCATCGCTCGTCGTCAATCAGGTCGATGTCGCCGACCCGCTCCCCGAACCGGGAGACGTCGACTTCGGCCGAGCGCGAGCCCAAGTTGCCGACGCGCTTGCCGCCGCCACGTTTCGACGCACCCGCCTCGCAGTGCAGGTCGCCGAGCTCGATCGGCTAAACAGCGAGGTCGCCCGGCCGCAGATCCACCTCTCTGCTCGCCCTGTCGCTGGGCTCTCGCCCGACGACATCGCAGCGCTCGCCGAGGAGCTGACGAGATGACCTTCGATCCGCAGCGGCGAGTTGAGTTGCGAGATGTGCCTGGCACAACTCGCAACTCGTTGTCGGAAGTCGTCGATGGGGCATCGGTGTTGGTGTGTTGCGGGTCGGGCGGGGTTGGCAAGACCACGACCGCGGCCGTGATCGGGTTGGAAGCGGCGCGGGGGGGACGGCGTGTTGTGGTCGTCACGATCGATCCGGCGCGGCGCCTGGCCGACGCACTCGGCCTCGCCGACGGTCTAACAGGAGAGCCGCAGCGGGTCTCGGTCGATGAAGCACCCGGCAGCGGCGAACTCTGGGCGATGATGCTCGACACCCCGGCAATGTTCGAGCGGGTGGTTCGCGCCAATGCGCCGAACGCTGCCCAGGCCGACCGGATCGTCGAGAGCCGCTTCTTCCGCAATATCGCCGGCGCTCTCAGCGGAACCCAGGAGTACATGGCTTCGGAGGCATTGCACGAACTACACGACGATGAGAGGTTCGATCTCGTGGTCGTCGACACGCCGCCGAGTCGCAACGCGCTCGACTTCCTCGACGCACCTGGCGTGCTGACACGATTCCTCGAACACCGAGCGTTCAAGCTGCTGATGATGCCGACCCGTACCGGCTTCCGAGTGCTGACCGTGGCGACCCAGCCGATCCTCAAGGCGATCGGGCGAGTTGTCGGCTCGGATGTGCTGGCCGATGCCGTGGCGTTCTTTCAGGCGTTCGCCGGCATGGACGTCGGATTCCGTCAGCGCGCCGAGGCGGTGACCGCTCTGTTGCGGGCCGATACCACACGGTTCATTCTGGTGGCGTCGCCGCAACGAGACACGCTCGCTGAGGCGATCTGGTTCGCCGACCAGCTGGCGGGTCAGGGGTTCTCGGTGCACGCCACCGTGATCAACCGCGTTCACCCCAGGTTTGGTGAGGGCACCGTCGCCGAGGCCGCCAGCAGGGCTGTCGCAGCGACCAAGCGCGGCAAGTTCCAGCTGGCAGCCGTCTGGAACAATCTTGCCGAGCTGCGAACGATCGCCGCCGCCGAACGAGCCGAGCTGACCCCGTTGTTGGAACAGGTTGCCGGCTCGGCGGTCGTCGAGGTACCACTGCTGCCGAGCGACGTTCACGACGTGGTCGCCCTCGACGTATTGGCGCGACACCTGTTTGCCTGATCGATAGCCGGTGCGCAGTTCTTCGTGGCACGAGCGGCCAGGTATCGTCGTGGCGTGCACATCCTGCTTGCCACAGACGCCGATTGGATCGTCGACGAGGTCACCGCAGCGCTCGGCGGCCCCGACACCAGCTTCACCGTGTGCCGCGACGGTCGCTCAGTCACAGGCGTGATCGCCGACCGCCGTCCCGACCTCGTGATCACCGACCTGCAGGTCGGATCGATGGGTGGCATGGCGATCTCGCTGGCGCTGCGAAATGACGAATCGGTCAGCACCGTGCCGAGGACACCGATCCTGATGTTGCTCGACCGCCAGGCCGACGTGTATCTCGCCCAGCGGTCGCACGCCGATGCTTGGCTGATCAAGCCACTCGACGCCATGCGTCTCAAGCGGGCGGCGGAGGCGGCGATCAACGGGACAGGCTTGTTCGAAGGCGTTCCGGTCGATCCGGTCGCCGACGATGCGCCCGAGAACGGTGCGCCCGATGATGACGACGCCGTGACGGAAACCGGTAAGTCGCCCGAGGAAGAACCGGCAGCCGCCGGATAGGATCTTTCCCCGCTACGGGGTGTAGCGCAGCTTGGTTAGCGCGCCACGTTCGGGACGTGGAGGCCGGAGGTTCAAATCCTCTCACCCCGACCAAAGCCCCCCGCTCACAGTATGTGGGCGGGGGTTCGTCGTTTTCGTCAGCTACCGGTGGCCAGCGACGATATCGATCGGGCTCAGCGTGAAGTGATCAGGCTGGCAGCTGCTCGACAGCCGGCTTCGACCGCTGCGCGCACGGTCGCCTCACTGCTCGTCAGGTAGCCAGCGGCGAAGGCGTCGCCCGCTCCCGTGGTGTCGGTCACGTGTTCGATCGGTCGCACGGGGATCTCGATCCAATCGTCGCCTGCGTACGCCACAACCGGGTCTCGACCGTGCTTGACCACAGTGACCGCACCAGCGATCGGTCCACTGATATCGAGCGCCGCCGCCTCATCGCGATTGGCGAACACGATGCTCGGTCGCAGAGCCTCGAGCGTCTCGATCATGCGGGTGGCGCCGAATCCCTCGATCAGTGCAACCGACGAGACGTCGATCGACACTCGGATTTCAAGCTTGTGGGCCCAGCCGATCAAGGTGGTCGCAGTGTCAGCGAGCGGGCGATGAGTGAGCGAATAGAACGGCACGTGCAGCATGGAGACACCATCGAGCCACACCCATTCCGGACCCAAGAGCTGAATGCATGCAGCTCGGTCGGTCAGCATCGTGCGTTCGCCGTGCTCGTCGACCAGCACGATGATCGTGCCCGACCTGCCGTCGCGCCGAACGCACCCGACTTCGACACCGGCGCTTGCGAGCTCGTCGACAAGCACCGAACCGATCGTGTCGGAACCGACCTGGCCGAGGAACCGGGCCGGGTGACCGAGCACGGCAGCCATCTCGGCCACGTTGGCAGCGCTACCGCCGCGGCGTCGAACGATCTTGGAGTTCGTGTCGGATGCCTCGTTGACCGGCCCGGCGAGATGGACGACGATGTCGTCAACGAGATCTCCGACGGCTGCCAACATGGCACCCAACCGTAGGGGCTCCCGATCCGGCCACAGGCATCCTCGGCTGGTGTCGCCACCATCGGCTATAACGGTGTGCACGGTGCCGAGCGCAAGGAGGCCCTCATGAGAGCCGCAAGAACATCACGTCGGGCGTCGATCGTCGCAATCTGCCTGATCGGCGCGGCTTGTGGCGGTGGGTCTGATGATGACGCCACACCGGCCACCAATCTGCCTGAGCCGGAGGCATCCAACACGCTCGCCGAGACGACGCCCCCCGCGACCGAGACTTCAGCACCACCGTCGACCGACGCCCCGACGCCCACCCAGCCGCCGACCACCGATCTGTCTACAACGACCACCACGGAAGCGCCCGCTCCCGCACCGGTCTCGTTCGACCTCGCCACCCTTCCCGAACTGATGGCTCTGACCGACCAGGCCACGACCGACCCGACCATCGCACCGCTCTCGCTCGCTCAGCAGTGGATCGGCTTTCCGTTTGCGATTCCGGTTCCGGAGGGCTCGACCCTGTTCGAACTGTCGGCCGATCCGTGGTTCAGCGATGGCGGCGCCAGGTTCTCGTTCGGGTTCGACACGATCGCTCCCGGCGGGATGGTGCCCGACATCGACATCACACTCGACGACAACGGTCCCGGTTCGGTCGACATCATCGACACGTGGGATCCGATCATGGCCGACCTCGGTTTCGAGAGGCAGAACAGCACCGGCTCTGACCCGGGCGACCCGGGTGGACCCAACTCGGTCAACCACGTGTACACCACCGGCACGCCAACCGGCGTCTTCAATGGCGTGCCCGGTGAGGTGGCTCCTGTCTTTATCTGGTCGACCGAAGACATCAACGGGTGGAGCTACAACTCCGAGCGTGAGCAACTGGCGGGCTATTCGATCGATGTCGATATCGATATCGCAACGGGCGCCGGAACTCCGGTACCGCTCGTGACCGCCGTTCTCGCCCATGTGCCACTTCCCGACGGCCTCGACCTCAGCGATGCCAGTGTCGACCTGCGCCGCCGCTCAGCCGACTCGTTCGAGGCCGACAAGGGCCTGGTCTACGTCGACGTCATGCTTGCATGGCAGGCGCCCGCTGACCAGTTCGACAGGGTCGTCGCCTTCTATGCCGACCCAAGCGCTGTGTTCACCGACGAAGCGATGCTGATGGCCGGCGAGAACGCGTTCTTCAACGAGGGCACCATCGCACGAACCGAGTGGTACACGTACGGCGAGAACGACCAACGACTCGGACTCTTGCTGCTGCAGCGTTACGAGGGCACGTTCGGCATCGACGCCAGCTCTGATGGCACCGAGCCGATGACGCTATTCTTCGACCTCGAGCTAAATCCTGAGGACCAGTTCCTGCAGTTGCCGGCCGAATGACTCTCTCCACACCCTGATCGAGCTCCGACCGCTTGGCGCAGTATTGTCGCCACTATGCGTCGCCATCTGCAGGGACTCCTGACTGCCACATTGATCGCTCCGATGATCGTCGCGGCGACCGCAATCAGCCCGGTTGGGGCGGCCACGCCGAGCACCGGGTTCGTCGACACATCGGTTGCTACGGCGACCCGCCCAACGGCGGTCGAATGGTTACCCGGTGATCGGATCGTGGTGCTCGAACAGGGCGGCCGTGTTCGCGTCGGGCACCCTGGACAACCGTTCAACACGGCGCTGGCGATCGACAACATCTGTAGCAATGGCGAACGCGGACTGCTCGGTCTGGCACCCGACCCGGGCTTCCTCGGCAATGGGCTGGTGTACCTGTACTACACGCGCACCGCCAGCACCGCACCAGGTGGTTGTGTCAGCCGGGTCAGCCGGTTTCGAATGACAGGCGACACCATCGACCCCGCCAGCGAGGTCGTGTTGGTCGACAACATCTCGTCGGTCAACAGCAATCACAATGGTGGCGACATCGACGTCGGGAGTGACGGCAACCTGTACGTCAGCGTCGGAGACGCTGGTCGCGACCCGCGTGGCGATTCCGGGTCGGGCGGCCTCAATGATGCCGCCCAGGACCTCTCGCTGCTGAACGGCAAGATCCTGCGAATCACACCCGACGGCCAACCGGCCATCGGCAATCCACTCACGGGGCCCGGCACTGTGCGCTGTGCCCTTCGCGGCAACACGTCGGCGACGCCGACGTCAACGTGCCAGGAGCTGTTCGCCTGGGGGCTGCGCAATCCGTACCGGATCGCCTTCGATCGCAACGACGGGTCCGATCGGTTCTTTGTCAACGACGTCGGGCAGGGCACGTTTGAAGAAGTCAACGAGGGCTTGATCGGCCGCAACTATGGCTGGCCGTCCCGCGAAGGGTTCTGCCCACAAGGCACAACTCCCGCTTGCGCTGCGGCTCCGGCCGGCATGACCGACCCGATCACCGCCTACGGACGTGTGCTGGGAAGGTATGTAACCGCCGGAGCATTCGTTCCGAACGGGCTGTGGCCCTCCGAGTACGACGGCAGTTATCTGTTCGCTGACGGCGGAACAGGGCAGATTTGGATCCGTCAGGAAAACGGCACGATCGACTACGGCGCTCCCTTCGCCACCGCAGCCTTCGGCATCACCGATATGACGTTCGGGTTCGACGCCGGAGGCCGGATGGTTCTGTACTACGTGCAGGTCGGCGGTTCGTTGCGGATGATCTCAAGCACAGCACCGCTGGCCTCGTCGACGACGAGCGGGCTCAAGATCATTCCGGTAGTGCCGTTTCGGGCTTACGACACGCAGCACAACATCGGAGTGACACCGGGCGCCGTGTTCAACGGAACGACCCGTCTCGTCAGCCTCGCTCCACCCGCCGGCGTCAAGGCCGCGATGGTGAACCTCACCTACGCCTCGACCGCCGGGCCCGGCTACCTCCGCGTCTGGGGCACGCGGACCGCCCGACCAACCACGTCGTCGCTAAACGCCGATCTGCCGGGCGCTGTCGTCGCCAACGCTGCAGTCGTCCCCCTCGACGCGACCGGCACATTCGTGCTCGAATCGTCGACCTCCGGTCGCGTGGTGATCGATGTCATGGGTTGGTTGGTCGACGCCGGCGGGATCACCAACGACGGCCGCTTCGTGCCGGTCGATCCGGCCCGACTCGTCGACACCCGAATCGCGAGCGGGTCGACGCTCACCTCCGGCAGCCCGAATCCGTGGACTCGCTCAGTAGATCAGATCGACTTCGTCGCCGACGGCCTGCTCGGCATCGACGGACACGGTGAGGCCGCTGCAATCGTCGTCTCGGCTGCTGTCATCTCCGGCGGAGGCCCTGGCGGATACATCGGCGGCTTCCCGGGAGGATCAGCCTGGCCGGGCACGTCGAACGTGAACGTGCTTCCTGGCGACGTCAGAGCGAACCTGTTGATGATCCCATCGGACTCGTCCGGCTTCTACTCGCTCCACACGCTGAACATCGCCGACGTCGTGATTGACGTGTTGGGGTATGTCACGTCCGACTCGGCGCCGGCGACGACTTCGGGTCTGTACACGTCGATCGACCCGATTCGTATGGTCGATACCCGCGCCTCGGTCGGCTTCGGCCCGCTGGTGCCACGGTCTGCGGTGGTCGCCACCGTTCCCGGCAGCCAGTCATCAGGCGCCGTCGTTCAGAACGTAACGGTCACAGAGACCGACGCAGCCGGGTGGGTTTCCGTTCACCCGATGCCAACGACTCCACTTGTATCGAGCGTGAACTTCACCGGCTCGGGGCAGACGCGAGCAGCGCTGGCCTTCACCCAGCTGTCGGACGACGGGCAGGAACACTTCACCTCGCTGGTCGGCACCGACCTCGTCGTTGACGTAGTCGGCTTCTTCTCCAAGTGACGCTCAGGACGGTTGGCGCCGCCGGCGGCCGCTCGGCTACTTTCAAGTCGGCTGGAGCCCGGGTTGATGATCCTTTGCTGGTTCCCGCCTGCGGCCACTCGGCGGGGCTCCTCAAGGCCCGGTGAGTAGCCTGACCGGGTGACTGTTCTGCGGATCGCGCTCGCCCAGCTCAACCCCACCGTGGGTGACCTCGACGGCAACCTGGCAAAGCTGATCGAGGCGTACGACCGCGCCGAGGCTGCCGGATGCGACATCGTCGCCTTCCCCGAGCTGTCGATCACCGGCTACCCCCCCGAAGACCTGGTGATGAAGCCAGGATTCGTCGCCGACAACCGGACCGCACTCGAAACGTTTGCCGCCCACACCGGCGAGTGTGCGGCCGTCGTCGGATTCGTCGACAGCGACCGCGATCTCTACAACGCGGCGGCGACCTGTGTCGGCGGCCGGGTCGTCGGCACGTACCGCAAGCGGGTGTTGCCGAACTACGCCGTGTTCGACGAGCAGCGCTACTTCACACCCGGCACCGACAACGATCCGCTAGAGCTGTACGAGATCGGCGGCATCAAGGTCGGGGTGTCGGTGTGCGAAGACATCTGGTCGCCGTTCGGTCCGCTTGCCACGCAGGCCGCCGGCGGCGCCGAGCTGAACATAAACATCAACGGCTCGCCATACCACTGGGAGAAGGACACCGGACGCGAGCGAATGGTCGCCACCAGGGCGCAAGACGCCCACTCGGCGATCGTGTACGTCAACCAGATCGGCGGCCAGGACGAGCTGGTGTTCGACGGCGGCTCGTTCGTGGTCGACGCCGACGGCAAGCTGCTCGCGCGTGCGCCGCAGTTCGTCGAAGACCTGATGATCGTCGACCTTCTGATCCCACCCGTGTACCGCAAACGGCTGCTAGACCCGCGCGGCAAACGCACTAACGCCGAGCTGCCGGTCGTGCGCATCAGCGACTCCACACGCGCCGCCGATGCCGTGGTGCACTCGCCGATCACCGAACCACTCGATCGCCATCACGAGCTGTACGACGCACTCGTGCTCGGCACGCGCGACTATCTCCACAAGAACGGCTTCGGCGACGTCGTGATCGGGCTGTCGGGCGGCATCGATTCGACGATCGTGGCATGCATCGCAGCCGACGCCCTCGGCCCCGAACACGTGCATGGTGTCTCGATGCCGTCGCGCTATTCGTCGGACCATTCGAAGTCGGATGCCCAACTGCTGGCCGAGAACCTTGGCATCGATTACCGCACGATCTCGATCGAGCCGGCCTTTCAGGCGTATCTCGACATGCTCGCCCCCTCGTTCGAGGGCCGCCAGCCAAGCCTCACGTACGAGAACATCCAATCGCGCTGCCGCGGCATGCTGCTGATGGCGCTGTCGAACGAGATGGGTTGGATGGCGCTCACCACCGGCAACAAGAGCGAGATGGCGGTCGGCTATTTCACGATCTACGGCGATTCGGTCGGCGGCTACGCCGTGATCAAGGATGTTCTGAAGCTCGAGGTGTACGAGTTGTGCCGGCACGTCAACCGGGTCGCCGGCCGCCAGGTGATACCCGAGAATGTGATCACCAAACCGCCTTCAGCCGAGCTACGCCCCGATCAGCGCGACGACCAGTCGCTGCCGCCGTATGAAGTGCTCGACCCGATCCTCGAGCTGTACGTCGAACACGACCGCACCGCCAACGAGATCATCGAGATGGGCCACGACGAAGCGATGGTGCGTCGTGTCACACGGCTCGTCGACATCGCCGAGTACAAGCGCCGCCAGTCGCCCCCCGGCGTTCGCGTCAGCCGCAAGGCATTCGGCAAAGACCGCCGCATGCCGATCACACACGGCTACCACGGCTGAGTTGGTAGTCGTGCCTGGCACAACTACCAACTGGTGGATGTAGCGTCCGGCGGATGAAGATTGGTATTCAGCTTCCCGAGGTCGAGTACGAGGTTTCGTTTCCCGACCTGATAGCGATGGCTCAGCTTGCCGAGCAGGTCGGTTTCGATTCGATCTGGCTGGGCGATCATCTGCTGTACGACGTGCCGGTCGGCCCACGAGGTCCATGGGAGGTGTGGACAGCACTGGCGGCGCTGGCTGCCTCGACCGAACGGGTCGAGCTGGGCCCACTGGTCGCCTCGACCAGCTTTCATGCCCCGCCGATGCTCGCCAAGCTGGCGTCGACCGTCGACGCGATCTCGAACGGCCGGCTGACCTTCGGAATCGGGGCGGGCTGGAACCTGCGCGAGTACATGGCGTTCGGGTTTCCGTACGACCATCGGGTCAGCCGGTTCGAGGAAGCGTTCACGATCGTCCGCACCCTGCTCGCCGAGGGCAGCATCGATTTCCACGGCGCGTACTACAACCTCGACGATTCGGTGCTGCACCCGCGCTCACCGCGACCCGGCGGACCACCATTGTTGGTCGGTTCGATCGGACCCCGGATGCAGGCGATCACGCTGCCTCACGTGTCGGCGTGGAACGTGTGGTGGAGCGACTACGGCAACACCGCAGCCGGTTTCGCCGAGGTCAAGGCGACCGTCGACGACCGGATCGCGGCGATCGGACGCACTGGTGAGATCGAGGCGACAGCCGCGGTTTACATCAGGCTGCCAGATGGGACCGGACGCCAGATGGGTGACTACCCCAACGATGGCGGAGCGCCGATCGTGGGCTCTCAATCGGAAATGGCCGACCAACTGCGTGAGTTTGCCGACGCCGGCGCGAGCCACGTGCAGCTGGTCGTCGATCCGATCGTGCCGGCCAGTATCGAGTGGCTCGGCGAGGTGGTCTCCCAGCTGGCGTGACGGGTCAGCCGCAGCAGGCCGTTGTGCCGGCCGGCTGGCAGCAGCCGGCCGTCTCTTCGTGGCTGACGATCACGTTCTCGAGTTGGCTGTCGTGGTCGGCCTGCTTCACGTACCACTCCCACTTGTGTCCTTCGGGGCCCTGGACCCACGTCTCAACCTTCTCGGCGAAGCAACAGATCGTGTCGTCGATGCCAGAGGTGGCGAGGCCGGCGTCGGCGATCCGCGACTCGGCGGCGACGACCTCGGTGGCGGTCTCGGTTTCGACACCGAGATGATTGATCGAGCCCGGTTCGGCGTCGGGACGTTCGAAAACGACCAGCTTGAGCGGCGGGTTGGCGATCTCCCAGTTGGCGTAGCCCGGCTTGATCTTGTACGGCTGGGTGTCGAACATGAGCGAGTAGAACTCGACGGCTTCGTCGAGGTCGGCAACGTTCAGAGCGAGTTGGAGACGCATGGTGAGACCTCTCAAGGTTTCGGCGCACTGGCGACACACAGGTGAGCACCCAGTGAACATTCGTATTGATGGATGTCGATAGGTTGGCAGACGCATCGACATATGTCAATATGTATTTCATGACAGCGACACTTCCCCCAGCCGAGCCTCGATGCTGCGTGCTGGAGGCACCACTCGACGAGCACCAGGCCGAGACGCTCGCCCACCAGCTCAAGGCACTCGCCGACCCGGTCCGGCTGCGGCTGGTTTCGATCGTCGCCACGGCACCCACAGGCACCGTTTGCGCCTGCAATCTGCCAGGCGCGCTCGGCAAGTCGCAACCCACCGTCAGCCATCACCTAACGCAACTCGTCAACGCAGGCGTGCTCGAGCGTGAGCAGCGTGGAAAATGGGCGTGGTTCAGGCTCGCCTCGAATCAGCTCGGAGCGATCCGGTCGGCGCTCGGCGAGGGCGCCGACCACCACCACGTCGCCAAGCCGACGGTGCTGTTCTTGTGTGTGCACAACGCAGGTCGTTCGCAGATGGCAGCCGGGTTCATGCGGTCGATCGCCGGCGACCGGGTCGAGGTGTTCTCGGCTGGTTCGGCACCTGGAGAACAGCTCAACCCGATGGCGGTGGCAGCCATGCGTGAACGCGACATCGACATCACCGACGCCGCGCCGCAACGCTGGACAGACGACATGGCTCGAACCGCCGACGTGATCGTCACGATGGGATGTGGCGACGAATGTCCGATCTACCCCGGCACACGGGTGGTCGATTGGGAACTCCGTGATCCGGCCGGCCAGGAAATCGAGCTGGTGCGCGCGGTGCGCGACGAGATCGAGCAACTGGTGATCGGTCTCGCCAACGAGCTGACACCAGCCTGCTGCGCCTGAGCCCAAATCGGCGGCGCTAGGGCTCGACAACGATCCAGCCACGACGCTGGAGTTCGGCCGCCAACGTGGCGTCGGGGATCGTGCGCAGCGCACGGTCAGCAGCCGTGAGCTTGGCCGAAGGAGCGGGTGCTGGAGGTGCGTCAGATCGCTGCGATTCCTCGTTGAGTTGCTCGATGAACGCATCGGCTTCGTCGGCGCTGAACTTGCCGCCGGCCTGGCGCTGCGTGAACCCCATCGGGCCGCGAGCGTCACGAAAGTCGGTGTGTCCCGCCTGATTCAACAACTCGAGCAGCTCGTTGACCTGCCGCCCCGTTGCCGGCCGTCCCGTGGATTGTCCGAATGCCATGACACCATTCTCGTCGGACGGTGTGACCGGCGGGGTGATGACCCCGAAATCAGGGTCCAAGACACTCCAGGTGACGTGAAACCAGCGCTCGACAAACGGCCAGCACCGACTGAAAAGCCGAGCCGATCGGCAACTTCAACCGGGTGTTGCCGACGCCTGAATACTTTACCATTTCTTTGCGTACATGTGTTCGTATCATGGGTGTTGACCTGGTACGATGTTGCTCTCAAGCTGGACAAGCCGGGAGGGGTCTGATGCGCAACGATGGGGTACTCGACACACTCACCACGTTGCTCCACTCCGACCCTGATGTTGCTGATCGCGAACAGGTCGGGGTGATGATCCGCTGTAACGCCCAGTTGCGTGGCTGGGTTGATGCCGTCGATGTTCGCCTCACACGACGTTTGAAGCAACTCCAAGCTGAGGGCAAGTCAGAGGCTGCCGGGATGGCATTGACCGACCAAGGCCGCCGGTCCGGTAAAGAAGCCAAGAACACCGAGAACCGTGAACAGATCTGTTCAGAGTTCCCAGCATTCGAAGACGCCTTGGCAACCGGTGCAGTCTCAGCAGATCATCTCGATGTGCTGGCCCGCCTGACCCGCAACCTGTCCGATCTTGAACGTTCCGATCTGCATTTCGTGGGTGATGATCTGATCAAGTCGGCAACATCGGAGTATGTGTCCGAGTTCGAACGCAAAACCCGCAACCTGCTCGATCACATCCGCACCACACACACCCCCCACGATCAAGCAGCCGAGTTGGATCGTCAACGCGCCGAATCATCGATCAAATCATGGGTCGACAAAATCTCAGGGATGCACAAAACGTTGATCTCCTGCGACCCGATCCGCGACGCCGCTGTGCACGCCGCGATCGACGCACAGTTGGCACGCTTGAAGCAACAACCCGACAACACCAACGTGGCGTTCGGGTCACTCCACGTCGACGCTCTCGTCGCTGCCGTCTCGTCGGATCAACCCGGCCGGGCGCGTGTCCCCGAGATCAGTGTGTTAATCGATCAACACTCCGCTTGTCACGCCCGACACGCCGACACGATCTGCGAAACCTCCACCGGTGTGCCGTTACCGGTGTCAACGGTGCAACGCATGTGCTGCGACGCCACGATCCACACGATCACACTCGGCACCAACGGCGAAGCACTCAACGTCGGACGCCAACAACGCACCGCCAACCGGGCCCAACGACGCGCACTGCGAGCCATGTACCGCACCTGCGCCCACCCCCACTGCCAAGTCGCCTTCGACAACTGCCGAATCCACCACATCATCCCATGGGCGCTCGGCGGCCGAACCGACCTCGACAAACTCCTCCCACTGTGCGAAACCCACCACCACCTCGTACACGAAGGCAACTGGACCCTCACCATGACCCCCAACCGGATCTGCACCTGGACCAGACCCGACCACACCACCTGGCACCACCACCAAAGCATCAACCGCACCACACAGGGTCGACCAACACCCGCCTCTCCCGACCCGCACCGGGCCAACCTGTTCCGACAACCCAGTCTCTGCTAACTGGTCGGCTCCGCGGCATTTCGCTGCGTCGAGCCCGAATCATCAGCCGGAAGCTGCCGATATTGAGACGCCACGCACAGCATCACGAGCTCGCTTACGTGTCGCTGGCGGCCACCTTGGCACGCACGATGTTCAGTGCCGAACCTGCCTTGAACCATTCGACCTGCTCGGGGCTGAAGGTGTGCTTGCCCTCGAAGTCGATAGCCGAGCCGTCGAGCTTTACGATCTGGCATGCCACGTTCTGGCCCGGAACCGGGGGCAGACCGAGCACGTTGATTCGGTCGTCCTCTTCGATCAGGTCGTAGGTGGCAGGGTCAGCGAAGGTGAGCGGCACCATGCCCTGCTTTTTGAGGTTCGTCTCGTGGATCCGGGCAAAGCTGCGGGCGATCGCCACGAGCCCGAGACGGAACCGAGGTTCCATTGCGGCGTGCTCACGGCTGGAACCCTCACCCATGTTCTCGTCGCCGATGACGACCCATGGTTGGCCCGCCTCGTGGTAGGCCTTGGCCATGTCGGGGAAGCTTTGACGCTCGCCGCTGAGCTGGTTCTTGCCGATCCCGATGATGCCCTCGTTGTAGGCGCTGACGGCTCCGATGTAGAGGTTGCCGGAGATGTTCTCGAGGTGGCCGCGGTACTTGAGCCACGGGCCAGCCATCGAGATGTGGTCGGTGGTGAACTTGCCTTGTGCCTTCACCAGCACTGGCAGGTTGAAGTAGTCGTTGCCGTCCCAGGCCGCAAACGGCTCGAGCAACTGCAACCGGTCGCTGGAGGGGCTGACTGCGACATCGATACTGCCGGCGTCGGCGGGGGGAGCTGTGAATGTGTCTTCACCGGGGTCGTAGCCGGCATCGGGGAGCACCTGACCGACAGGGGCGTCGAGGCTGACCTCGGTGCCGTCGGGAGCGGTGATCGTGTCGGTGGTCGGGTCGAAATCGAGATTGCCCGAGAGGGCGATCGCCATCACGGTGTCGGGCGACGTTACGAATGCAAACGTATTGGCGGACCCGTCGTTGCGCTTTGGGAAGTTGCGGTTGAACGATGTGACGATCGAGTTGGGCACAGAGGTGACCTCCTCTGGTCGGCTCCACTGGCCGATGCACGGGCCACAGGCGTTGGCGAGCACGGTGGCACCGACGGCTTCAAGATCGGCCAGCAGCCCGTCGCGTTCGATCGTGGCGCGGGTCTGCTCGGAGCCGGGCGTGATCAGCAGCGGGACCTTTGCGGTGAGACCACGAGCGGCAGCCTGACGAGCGATCGATGCCGCCCGTGTGATGTCTTCGTACGATGAGTTGGTACACGAGCCGATCAGGGCGGCCGACGGGGTGAGTGGCCAATCGTTGGCGCGAGCCTCGGCTCCGACCCCGGCGGCGCCAACCTTGTGGGCGCGGTCGGGGGAGTGGGGGCCGTTGATCAGAGGCTTGAGTTGGTCGAGGTCAATTTCGATCAACTCGTCGTACACGGCTCCGTCGTCGGGGCGAAGGTCGATGGCGACCTTGTCGGCAGCATCGGCGATCGCCTCGCGGCCGGTGGCCTTGAGGTACTGCGCCATGTTGTGGTCGTAGCCGAACAGAGACGTAGTGGCACCGATCTCGGCACCCATGTTGCAAATCGTTGCCTTGCCGGTGGCTGAGATGCTGTCGGCGCCCTGGCCGAAGTACTCGACGATCGCACCGGTGCCGCCCTTGACGGTCAGTTGGCGGGCGACCTCGAGGATCACGTCCTTCGGCGAGCTCCAGCCCGACAGGGTGCCAGTTAGCTTGACCCCGATCACTTTTGGCCAGCGCACGTTCCACGGGAAGCCGGTCATCACGTCGACGGCGTCGGCGCCGCCGACACCGATCGCCACCATGCCGAGCCCACCGGCGTTGGGGGTGTGGCTGTCGGTGCCGATCATCATGCCGCCTGGGAAGGCGTAGTTCTCCAGTACGACTTGGTGAATGATGCCCGAACCAGGACCCCAGAAGCCGATCTGGTACTTGGCCGACACACTCTTCAAGAAGTCGTAGACCTCCCGATTGGTGTCGACCGCCACGCCGAGATCGATCCGGGCGCCGACCTTGGCCTGGATCAGGTGATCGCAGTGCACTGTTGAGGGAACCAGGGCCTCCGGGAGCCCGGCGGTCATGAACTGGAGCAGGGCCATCTGGGCGGTGGCGTCTTGCATGGCGACGCGGTCGGGGTTGAAGTCGGCGTAGCTGACACCACGTTGGAGCGCTTGGCCGTGGGGGTCGACGAGGTGATTGATCAGGATCTTCTCGGCCAGCGTGAGTGGACGGCCGAGCCGCTGGCGACCGAGTTGGGCGTTGGCCGGCAGCTTGGCGTATACGGCTTCGACGAGTTCGATCGGGGTGGTGGCACTGACTGTCATGTAGACAACTATAATACAAGTTCTATGGATCGGGCAAAGATCGACGCAACTCCCGTGTGGCAGGGCATCGACCACGTGCAGGTGACGGTTCCTCCCTGTGGCGAGCAGATCGCCAGAACCTTCTACGTCGGTTGCTGGCTCTTACCGAGGTCACCGAACCACCCGCCTCGGCCGCCCGCCGCGGAGCGTGGTTCGAATCCGGCGAGATCCGCATCGATGTCGGACTCGAGGCCGGATTTGCGCCTGCCAAGAAGGCTCACCCAGCCATGTTGATGATCGGGCTTGCCGACTTAACCCGATCATCAGGACTCGCGGTGAGATGGAGCGGCGAGATTCTAGGTACCGATCGCTGCCACACCGACGACCCATTCGGCAACAGGATCGAGCTGATCGATTGTTCGCCAGGCGGTCAGCCATGAGGCGCATTCGGTACCAGGAAATCGCCGACGACCTGCGTCAGCGTGCCCGCTCGGCGAGCGCCGGTACGGTGCTTCCCAGCGAGTCCGAGCTGTCCGCTGAGTTCTCTGCAAGCCGGGTCACGATCCGGCGGGCGCTCGAGATTGTTCGTGACGATGGCTTGATCGCCGCTCGACAAGGATTTGGTTGGTTCGTTGCGACCGAGCCTGTTCGGCAGCGGCTCGAGCGGTTGGGCACGATTGACGAGCAGCTCGAATCGAGTGGCAAGGCCGCCGGACGACACGTCATCGAATTCGGGTTTGTGGCTCCGCCGCCGCATGTCGCGGCCGTACTTGCGGCCGATCGTGTGCTTCGCGTCAAGCGTGTCAGCCTCGCCGACGGGGCCCCATTCGCCGTGGTCACGGTGTGGTGCCCGGCGGCGCTCGCTTTGAAGCTGTCGTTGCAAGATGTCGAACGCCACCCATTCTTCGAGCTGCTCGACGTCGAGCTGCGCGGAGCGACCCAGACGATCGGCGCCGAATCAGCCGAGCCCGCCGACGCCGAACTGCTCGCCGTGCCGGTCGGTGCCCCTCTGCTGAAGTGCCGCCGCATCACGACCGACCTCAACGGGTTACCGGTGTTGGTCAGCGAGCACGTGTTTCCCGCCCACCGCACCGAGTTCGTTGTCGACTTGCCGTTCGACGAACCCAGCATCACCCCAGCCGGCCTGCGCCTTGTCGAGTGAGCACGGTGAGACGGCGACGAAGGTGGCGTCGATCAGCTGGGCGGCGACCGAAGTGGCATCGAGCTGAGCTGACCTGTTGACATCGTCTCGCCACCGGTACCGAAACACCATTGAGTCGCCGGCCACGGCGACGCTCACGGCGGTGGCGAAGCGCAACACGTCGACGATCACGATCACATCGCAGTCTGGGGTGAGCGCTTCGAGGCCATCGGCACCCCATCCGAATCGATACGCGAGGCCTTGTTGGGCGACGTCCTCTGCGGTCAATGGCATGGGTGGCGTCTCACCGGTCGTTCCAGTGCGACAGATCGGCAGCGGGAATGCGGCTCGCTAGCTTGGAGTCGAGTCGAGTCGCTTCCGCACGGAGCGGGCGGTTGCAACCACGTCGTCGGCGGATCGATTGAAATGCACCGCCGCAGTCTGACACCGTCTGACAGCTGGTTCGGACCGGAGTTCGCGCTGTGCCACGATCACGGGACGACGGGCGGTGACTGTCGGGCGATCCCAAGCCACTGGGAATCGCGTGTACGTCACCGTGCAGCCAGCGACGAGTACAGGCTGAAGCAGCACGCGGCCGACCCGCAAACGCTGTCAGACGCCCAGAGCGACTCCTTGCGTCGTACACACTGCGAGCCAGGAAGGGTTGATCTGCGAAACTCTCGGTATGTCTGATCGAGCCACAAATGATCGAGTAACGGTCACCATTTCCGATGGCATCGCCGACGTGCGCTTCAACCGCGCCGACAAACGAAACGCGCTCGACGGAGCGCAGTTCACCGCCATCGAGGAGGCGGGCGAGCAGCTCAAGACCGCCGAAGGGGTTCGTGTTGTCGTGCTGTCAGGCGAAGGCGAGTCTTTCTGCGCTGGACTCGACTTTTCGATGTTTTCAAGCATGGCCGGCCTCAGCGAACAACCGGCCGAGCCGGGCGGCAATCCTGGCGAACTCCCGGCTGGCCGGATCACGCATCGCGGCCAGCAAATCTGCTGGGTATGGCAAGAGCTTCCGATGCCGGTGATCGCTGCGGTGCACGGGCACGCCCTCGGCGGCGGGTTCCAGATCGCGATGGGGGCTGATATCCGCATCGCTCATCCCGACACTAAGTGGTCGGTGCGCGAGGTGCACTGGGGTCTCGTGCCCGACATGACCGGCACCTTCATGCTCAGTCGGCTCGTGCGATCCGACGTGGCTCGCGAGCTCACCTATACGGCGCGAATGGTCGACGGTCGCGAGGCATACGACCTCGGTCTGGTCACCCGACTCAGTGAGAACCCGTACGACGATGCGATGGAACTCGCCGGCGAGATCGCTGGGCGCAGCCCCGGCGCGGTGCGCGGATCGAAAGCGCTGTTCAACCGAATGTTCGCCGAAGGTGCCGCCGATCAGTTCGCCCAAGAGCGTCGGATCATCGGCGAACAGATCGGTTCGCCGAATCAGATCGAGGCGATCAGGTCCAACATGGAGCGCCGCTCGCCCAACTTCGTCGACTGAGACCCGCCTCTCCGGCGATTCGGAACCACCGGGTGTGTGGGTTGCGCCTCTCCGGCGATTCGGAACCACCGGGTGTGTGGGTTGCGCCTCTGAGGCGATTCGGAACCGCCGCTCGGGCTTACATACAACGTCCTAAATACAAAGGTCGGGCCCGGCCAGACCGCGGGCGCATGTCTCCCAGGCGAACGCCTTCACGACGGTCGCCGGTTCCCCGTTGCGGATCCAGATTGCCCAGGTCGTCGACAGAATCGAATCGTCCATCGCCGGTACCTCGACGATCAGAAGGTTGTGACCGGGTGTGTAACCGACCGATGAGGCGCGAGTGATGCTGGGGGCCAACTCGGCGCCGGGCTCGGTGAGTTGATCGACGATCCGCGCATCGATTGCGGCAGGTTCGGTTGCTGCATCGACCCAGCCCTGCACGGTGGTGGTCTCGTTGCGGATCCCGACGATGTCGGTCGCCGTCGTGAGCACATCGTTGGGTGGTATCGGCAGCAGCGCCTCGAACAACTCGAACTCGACCCCATACAAGGCGCACCGATCGACCCCATCGAACTGATCGAAGCAACTGATCGACGTGCCGAAATCGAGCGTGTCCCATCCCTCGTCGCCATCGGCGACGAGGGTGCCACCGCCGTCGGCCGGGCCTTGTTGGAACAGGACGCTGCCGATCAACAGGAATGCCTCACCGGGCACACAGACGACCTCGGTCACTACGGCGGGTTCGATCAGGCCTGCGGCGAGCAGGGTCGTCATAGGGACAGTGCAACCGTTCGAGGGCAGGGTCCACGCTGGATCACGCCGATTCAACGTGACGGCGCCCGGCTCGGCGCCGACCTCGACCAGCCACGGGTCGATGCCGTCGAGTATGACGAAGTTGACCGCTTGGCCGGTATCGCCGCACCACTCGCTCCAGCCGTCGTCACCTTCGATCACGATCGCCACGCAGCGGACTCCGGATGGGCCGAAATCGATCGCTCCGTCATAGGCAGAGAGACGCTCGACCTGTGTGACCCGATCGAATGTGAACGGATCGTCGGGGAAGTATTGGGAAGCGATGGTCCAGCTGTCGCCGGTCGGTAGCGCCGGTGCGGTTGTCGGTGGTGATGTAGTCACCGAGATGGTGGTGGCCGGGATCGTGGCGGAAATCGTGGTCGGCGGAATGGTGTTGTCGATGGTCGTCGGCGACGTTGTTGCTGTATCGGTGGCGCTGGTCGACACCGATGTGGTCGTGGAGAGACTCGAACTGCTCGTGATCTCTTCGTCGCGACTGCCGATCCACACGGCAAACCCGATGAGCAAAACCAGCATCGCGGCTCCGCCGATGGCCGTGAGAATCCAGGGGGAGCCTCGACCCTGAGGCGGCCCCATCGCACCGGGTGCTTCCATGTCCTGCCGACTCATGGCAACCTCCTCAACTCTCCGCAAGCGCGGCCCGATCAACCTGCAACCTAGTAGGTCGTCGACGAATACATTTCGGTTCCGGCGGCTGAACCCGTATCATGGTGCGTTCTTCGGGCCAACGTCGTCCCGGACTCCCACAAGCCAACCCCCGACTTTCGTGGAAGTGCACATGTTGACGACTCCTGAGCCTACGGGCCTATATAACCCGCGTTTCGAACACGACTCCTGTGGAGTGTCGTTCGTGGCGCACATGAAGGGCCGTCGCTCCCACGAGCTTGTCCAAACCGGTCTACTGGCGCTGACCAATCTCGAGCACCGCGGCGCGACGGGCGCAGAGTCCGACACCGGCGATGGTGCCGGCATTCTGCTTCAGGTGCCAGATCGGCTGTTGCGCGGTTCGGTCGACTTCGAGCTGCCTGCCGAGGGAAAGTACGCGGTCGGGATCGTGTTCCTGCCCGCCGACGATGCCACCCGCGAAAAGGCCGAGGCTCAAATCCAGTCGATAATGACCGAAGAGGGTCTGACCGTGTTGGGCTGGCGTGACGTGCCGGTCAATCCCGATTGCCTCGGCAAGACGTCGCGGGCGGCGATGCCGGCGTTCGGCCAACTGTTCGTGTCGTCGCCGGGGGGCGAGGCAGGGCTCGAACTCGATAAGCGCACTTATGTGGCCCGCAAGCGCACCGAGCACGAACTGATCGGCGAGCTCGAGTCGTACTTCTCGTCGCTGTCGTCACGCACGATTGTCTACAAGGGCATGCTCACCACGCCGCAGCTGAGCCAGTTCTTTCCCGATCTCACCGACGAGCGGATCGAGAGTGCTCTGTTGCTCGTGCACTCCCGATTCTCGACCAACACTTTCCCATCATGGCCCCTGGCACATCCGTACCGGTACGTCGCCCACAACGGCGAAATCAACACCGTGCAGGGCAACCAGAACTGGATGCGAGCCCGCGAGGCAATGGCCACCAGCGACGAGCTGCCGGGTCTCGAACAGGCTTTTCCGATCTGCACACCGGGCGCCTCCGATACAGCAAGGTTCGACGAGGTGCTCGAACTGTTGCACCTCGGCGGCCGTCCGCTTCACCACGCCATGTTGATGATGATTCCCGAGGCGTGGGAAAACAACGACGAAATGGACGCCGACCGGCGCGCCTTCTATCAGTTCCACGCCAGCGTGATGGAGCCCTGGGACGGCCCCGCCAGCGTCACCTTCACCGATGGCGACGTGATCGGTGCCGTGCTCGACCGCAACGGCCTGCGCCCCAGCCGGTACTGGGTCACCGACGACGACCTCGTGATCATGGCGTCAGAGGTCGGCGTGCTCGAGATCGATCCGGCCAAGGTGGTCAGCAAGGGCCGATTACAGCCGGGCAAGATGTTCCTGATCGACACCCGTGAGGGTCGCATCATCGACGACGAGGAGATCAAGAAACAGCTCGCCTCCGAGCACCCCTACGCAACATGGCTGGCCGACGGGATGGTGCACCTCGATGACCTGCCCGATCGTGAGCACACCGTTTTCAGTCACGACAGCGTGCTGCGCCGACAGCAGATGTTCGGGTATACACACGAGGAACTCAAGATCATCTTGATACCGATGGCCCGAGACGGCAAGGAGCCACTTGGCTCGATGGGTACCGACACACCGATCGCCGTGTTGTCGAAGCGCCCACGCCTGTTGTTCGACTACTTCGCCCAGCTATTCGCCCAGGTCACGAACCCGCCGCTCGATGCCATTCGGGAAGAGGTTGTCACGGCTGTCGCCTCGTCGATCGGGCCCGAGGCGAATGTGCTCAAGCCAGGTCCCGAGAGCTGCCGCCAGTTGGAGCTGCCGTTCCCGATCCTCGACAACGACGAGCTCGCCAAGATCATCCACGCCAACGACGACGGCCAGTTCCCAGGCCTCGCTGCCCACGTGGTGAAGGGGCTGTACCGGGTCGCCGGCGGCGGTGATTCGCTGCGCACCTCGCTCGATGCGATCTTCGAAGAGGTCACGTCGGCGATCGAACGTGGTGCTCGCGTGATTGTGTTGAGTGACCGCAACGCCGACACGGTCGACGCCCCGATTCCGTCATTGCTGCTTACGTCAGCGGTGCACCACCACCTGGTGCGCACCAAGCAGCGCACCATGGTCGGCCTGGTCGTCGAATGTGGCGACGCCCGTGAAGTGCATCACATGGCGTTACTGATCGGGTACGGAGCGGGCGCGATCAACCCGTATCTGGCGTTCGAGTCGATCGAGGACATCATCGATCGCGGTCTGCACGGCATGGCTGCGATGGATCCGCACAAGGCCGTCAAGAACTACATCAAGTCGTGTGGCGCGGGTGTGCTCAAGGTGATGTCGAAGATGGGAGTTTCGACGGTGGCGTCGTACACCGGCGCCCAGATCTTCGAAGCGATCGGACTCGGCGACGACCTCGTCGAGCGGTACTTCACGGGCACCGTGAGCCGGCTCGGTGGGATCGGCCTCGACGAGATCGCGGCGGCGATCCGGATGCGCCATTCAGTCGCCAACCCGCGTCGCCCCGAAGAGCGCGCCCATCGCAAGCTCGAGCTCGGCGGTGAGTATCAGTGGCGGCGTGAGGGCGAGTATCACTTGTTCAACCCCGAGACGGTGTTCAAGTTGCAGCACGCCACGCGCGCCAAGCGCTACGACGTCTTCAAGGAATACACCGGTCTCGTCGACGATCAATCGAAGAACCTCGCCACATTGCGCGGGCTGTTCAAGTTCGCCGAGGGCCGCCAGCCGATTCCGATCGACGACGTCGAGCCGATCAGCGAGATCGTCAAAAGGTTCTCGACCGGCGCCATGTCGTATGGGTCGATCTCGGCCGAGGCGCACGAGACAATGGCGATCGCCATGAACCAGCTTGGCGCCAAGTCGAACACGGGCGAAGGCGGCGAGGACTCAGACCGTCTCTACGACCCGACCCGGCGCTCGTCGATCAAGCAGGTCGCTTCAGGGCGGTTTGGAGTGACTTCTGAATACCTCACCAACGCCGACGACATCCAGATCAAGATGGCGCAGGGGGCCAAGCCTGGTGAGGGCGGTCAGCTGCCTGGCCACAAGGTCTATCCGTGGATCGCCAAAACCCGTCACTCCACGCCGGGTGTCGGCTTGATCAGCCCGCCTCCGCATCACGACATCTATTCGATCGAGGATCTCAAGCAGTTGATCCACGATTTGAAAAACGCCAATCCGGATGCCCGAATCCATGTCAAGCTCGTGGCAGAGATGGGAGTCGGCACCGTCGCAGCCGGCGTGTCAAAGGCGAAGGCCGACGTGGTGCTGATCTCGGGCCACGATGGTGGCACCGGGGCGTCACCGCTGACATCGCTCAAGCACGCAGGTGGTCCGTGGGAGCTCGGCCTTGCCGAAACCCAGCAGACCCTGCTGCTCAACGGGCTGCGAGATCGGATCGTCGTGCAGGCCGACGGCCAGCTCAAGACCGGTCGTGACGTCGTGGTCGCCGCCTTGCTCGGCGCCGAAGAGTACGGATTCGCGACGGCACCGTTGGTCGTGTCGGGCTGCGTGATGATGCGTGTGTGTCATCTCGACACCTGCCCGGTCGGTATCGCCACGCAGAATCCCGAGCTGCGCCAGCGGTTCACCGGCAAGCCCGAGTTCGTCGTGAGCTTCTTCGAATACATCGCCGAGGAGATCCGTGAGCACATGGCTGAGCTCGGCTTCCGCACGATGGCCGAGATGATCGGCCATGTCGAGGCGTTGGACATCAATCCGGCGGTCGACCACTGGAAGGCGCGAGGGCTCGACATCAGCCCGATCCTGCAGGTCGTCGACAACCCGTACGACCAGACGTTCTTGTGCTCCAGCAAGCAAGACCACGGACTCGCCGAGGCCCTCGATCAGGAGTTGATCCGGCTGGCCCAACCGGCGATCACGAATGCTGAGCCGGTGACGATCGACATGCCGATCCGTAACGTCAATCGTACGGTCGGCACGCTGCTCGGGCACGAGGTCACCAAGGTCTGGAAGGGTGCCGGTCTGCCCGATGGCACGATCGACATCCGCTTCACCGGTTCAGCCGGTCAGAGCTTTGGCGCGTTCCTGCCGTCTGGCATCACGATGCGGCTGGTTGGCGACGCCAACGACTATCTCGGCAAGGGCTTGTCGGGGGGTCGCCTGATCGTGCGCCCTCCTGAGGAGTCGCGATTTGTGGCAGAGGATCAGGTGATCGCCGGCAACGTGATCGGCTACGGCGCCACCGCCGGGGAGATCTTCCTGCGCGGCATGGTCGGCGAGCGCTTCTGTGTTCGCAACTCGGGCGCCACGGCAGTGGTCGAGGGCGTCGGCGACCACGGTTGCGAGTACATGACAGGTGGCCGGGTGATCGTGCTTGGGGCGACAGGCCGCAACTTTGGAGCCGGCATGTCCGGTGGCATCGCCTATGTGTACGACCGCCACAACGACTTCGATCGCAAGGTGAACTACGACATGGTCGAGGTCGAACAACTCGACGCCACCGACCGTGACTTCCTGCGGACGACGATCGAGGCCCATTTCACCAACACCGATTCGGCCGTCGCCAGCCGGATGCTGGCGGCGTGGAGTGTAGAGGTCAGCCGGTTCCGAAAGGTGATGCCCGTCGACTACAAGCGTGTGCTGGCGGTGATCGCGCAGGCCGAATCGGAAGGCCTCGATCAGGCTGAAACCGTGAACAGAATCATGGAGTCAGGGCGCGGATGATGGGCCACTTCGAACCCAGGAGTCAGGCGCCGAGGCCAGCGCCAGCGCCGACCATCAGTGTGGGAGGAAATCGATATGGGTGAGGCAAATGGATTTCTGAAGTGGGAGCGTGAATTGCCGCAGTATCGACCGGTGGCGGTGCGGTTACGGGATTGGAAAGAGGTCTACGAAGACTTTCCTGAAGACAAGCTGCAGACCCAAGCCGGGCGTTGCATGGACTGCGGCATCCCCTTCTGTAACAACGGCTGCCCGCTTGGCAACCTGATTCCCGACTGGAACGACTTCGTCTACCGCGACCATTGGCACGATGCCATCGATCGACTTCACGCCACGAATAACTTCCCTGAATTCACCGGACGGTTGTGCCCGGCGCCATGTGAGTCGGCGTGTGTACTCGCCATCAACCAGCCGGCCGTTGCGATCAAGCAGGTCGAGGTGGAGATCATCGACAAGGCGTTCGATGAGGGTTGGGTAGTTCCGCAGGTACCGACCGTGCGGACTGGTAAGAGGGTCGCCGTGATCGGTTCGGGCCCGGCCGGCTTGGCCGCAGCACAGCAGCTGACCCGCGCCGGTCATGACGTGATCGTGCTCGAGCGCGCCGACCGTATTGGAGGCCTGCTGCGGTATGGCATTCCTGAGTTCAAGATGGAGAAGCGTCATATCGACCGCCGGCTGGCGCAGATGACGGCCGAGGGAACCGAGTTTCGCGTGAATGCCGTGGTTGGCGACAACGTCGACATCACTGTCTTGCATGCCTCATACGACGCGATCGTGCTGGCGTGCGGCTCGACACAGTGGCGAGATCTGCCGGTTCCCGGGCGCCAACTGAACAACATCTACCAGGCGATGGAGTACTTGCCATTCGCCAACCGGGTGCAGATGGGCGATATCGAAAAGTCGCCGATCGATGTCAACGGCAAGCATGTTGTCATCATCGGCGGCGGTGACACGGGAGCCGACTGCCTAGGTACGTCGCATCGGCAAGGTGCAGCGTCGGTCACACAGCTCGAGATCATGCCTCGGCCGCCCGAGCAACGCGCCGGAAGTAACCCGTGGCCGCAGTTCGCCTTCGTCTACAAGGTCACCTCTGCCCACGCCGAGGGGGGCGAGCGGATCTACTCGGTCAATACCGAGCGATTCATTGGTGACGATGCCGGCAACGTGAAGGCGTTGGCCATCCATGAAGTCGAGATGATCGACGGCAAGTTCGTGAAGGTCGAGGGGACCGACCGCCAGCTTGTGGCCGACTTTGTGTTCTTTGCGCTTGGCTTCACAGGGCCCGAGAAGGGTTCGTGGCTGGACGCCTTGGGCGTTGATTCTGATTCGCGTGGCAATCTTGCCCGCGACCGAAACTTCATGAGCAACGTGCACGGAGTGTTCGTTGCCGGCGACATGGGTCGCGGTCAGAGCTTGATCGTCTGGGCGATCGCCGAGGGGCGCTCAGCGGCGGCCGGGGTCGACCGGTATCTGATGGGCGACACCAAGCTGCCCGAACCCATCGAACCGACCACGCGACCATTGATGTGAGCGTCGTACAGGTTGCATGACGCCCGCCGCGTCGTTCCGCGTCGTACGCTAGGGCCGATGCAGGTCAAGTCGAGCGCTTTCGTGTTGGCTGCCTTCGGTGTCGGCCCACTTTTACTGGCAGCCGGATGCGGTGGCTCCACCGGCGATGGTGCGCGCTCCACGATCTCGCCGATTCAGGCGTCGAGTTATGTCACGATCCAGCCGGCCACGACAACCACGACTACGACGATATTTTTCGATCCGAATGTGCCGCCGGAGAATCAGATCTCTCCCATCGAGCAGATCTATACCGTCGTGCCGAACGACTCGCTTTCGAAGATCGCCTCGTTGTACGACATCAGCGTCGATGTGTTGATCGCTTACAACGGCTGGACCGACGGCATCGGCCACCTGCTGCTGGCCGGCGACGAGATTCTGATCCCGCCCGAAACGCCGATCCCCAGTGCCGATGGCCCTGCTGCCGGCGACCCCGGTTCTACCGACTCGGCCGATCCAGCCGACGAACCGGCCTGCAGGCACATCATCGTCGCCGGGGAGAACCCGACCAAGGTCGCCCGCAAGTACGGTCTCACATTCGACGAGTTGCAGCTCGCCAATCCGTTCATGGACTTCAGGACAACCTTCGTGGTCGGCGACACATTGAACATCCCGCCAGAAGGCACCTGCTAACCGTTACCAAAGGTGCCTGGCACCTGCGGTAACGGATGCATTCGTTAGCCGAGGTCTGGCCAGCGGCGTTGTTGACGGCGGCGCAGGCCGGCGGCGCCGAGCTTGCGGTGTTCTCCGAGTTCCCACTGGCGGCGCCACCCGTTGTATTCGGGGCCGGTCAGTTTCGGGCTGCGACCCTGGGCGGCTCGCTTGGTGGCCGTCCAATAGTCGGTCAAGGCCTCGTCGCCGAGCCGGGTGACGGCGGCCTCGATGCGCGAGTTGAAACGACGGGTGTTCTCGCCTTCGAGCGGTCGCAACGGTGCGCCGAACACAACCTTGGTGCGTCCCGGCTTGGGTCGCTTCATGCCTTTGCCGAAGATTGCACCAGATCCGTCGATGAAGACCGGCACAACCGGGGCGCCGGTGCGCGATGACAGATACGCAGCGCCGCCCTTGAACTCTTGGCCCCAACCGTCGGGTGACCGCCCGCCCTCGGGGTAGATCAGCAGGCTGTGGCCATCGGCGACGAGGTCGCGGAACTGATCGCTTGACTTGCGGCCGGTGACCTCTCGATCGATCGGGATGGCGTTGAGCGCCAGCGCCGACAGGGTCGCCTTCCACTGCTTGTCGAAGAAGTAATCGGCGGCGGCGGCGACCACCAGCCGGCGGCGCCAACAGAGCGGTATCGAGCGGATCATCAGGGTCGTGTCGACATGGCTGTGGTGGTTGGGGGCAAAGATGACGGGCGGCGATTCGTCGAGGCGGAGCAGATCGTCTAGTCGGTCGAGCCCGACGACCTCGGGGTTGGCGATGCCCTTGACGAGCAGCCGTAGTGGGCCCTCTGCGATCAGGCCGCGGGCGGCACTAGCGATCGGGGTGCGAGCCCATTCGGTGTCATAGTTGGCTCCCAGCCTCGACGGCAGTTTGGGTACCACGACGCCTTTGGGCACGCTCGGCGGGCGGTACGGAAAGCCGTACGAGCGCAGTGGCCTGGCGGCTGAGCGCACGACCCGCTCGGCTTTGCCGGCGACTCGCTGTGCAGAACGGAGATACCGATTTGCCATCGTCAACTCGCTCACACGACATCGGCCACGAGCACGCCGGGCACGTGGAGGTGGGAAATGGTGGGCGAGCGGCCAACGACATCGCTGGCGATCTCGAAGGCGTCGTCGAGCGTGCTGGCCGGGGTGAACCCGAGTCGGCGGACGGCGGTCGGGTCGCCGCCGACGATGATCACCTTGCCGGCCCATTGCTGGCCGTGGGCACCCCAGTACCAGGCGTAGAAAGGATGCACGCCGTGGTAGGCGTTACCGGTGCGGTACAGGTGGCGGTACCACTCGTCCTCGGCGTACTTCTTCTCCCATTTCTCCGACATCACGACAGGGTCGGTGGTGTCGGCCAGCACCTCGTCGTAGAAGTCGATGTAGCTGGGGTGGTGGACCGGGTTGAACTCGCGGTAGGTCGGGTGGGTCATGATCACCACGCCGCCCTCGCGCACCAGCGGCTTGTTGCGGTACATGTTGAACAGGTAGCCGAGGCCCATACACATCACGAGAATCGGGTTCATGATGCCCTCTGGGTTGTACGGGCTGATGAACGGGATCCCCATCGTGAGGATGTCGGTCTGCCCCTCGACTGGCACGATGTGCTGGTCGTAAACGTGCTTGAGTGTGATCTCGTGCACCGATGGCGTGAACCCGGCCTGCACGCTGGTGGTGGCGTACGGCGATTCGATGCCGTGGAAGATCTTGCGGGCCAGCCGGTTGGGTGTGCGGTTGAGCGACTTTTGGGTGGCTAGATAGATGGCGCGGTCTTTGGCGTTCCACTCCCATTCGCGCTTCGATAGGAAGTCGAAAGGCGACGGGAACGCGTCGGTGTTGATCGTGGTTTCGACCGTGAAGATCTTGGGGCCGTGATCCTCGAGCACTTTGCCGAGCCGCCAGACACTCTTGTGGAGGTCGCTGTTGTGGCGGTCCATCAGGCTGCGCGTGTTTTGCAGCGTGACAGGGTTGTGGTGGTAGCTGAGGCAGCGGTACGAGGCGACGCCGGTGGTGATCGACTTCCAGCCGCCGTCCATGGCGACCTGGTTGACGTTGGCGTAGACAACGAGATCGCTCTCGGCGACACGCTTGTTGATTTCGAGCACCTCACCGTGGTCGGTCTCGCCGATCACGGTCAGGTTGTCGTAGTCCTCGGCGTCGTGCTGGTATAGCATGCCGCGCGGGTGGAAGGCGTCGAAGATCCGGTCGCCGAGCACATGGCGCAGCTCGTACTCGTGCATGCGGCGGTGCAAGCCGAGGGCGGCGATCAAGTGGATGTCGTCGACACCCGCCGCGGCCGCTAGGTCGAGCACGGCCTCGATGATCCGCTGGCGTGTGTCGGGCTTGCGCATTTTCGGCAGCGACAGGCTGGCGTCGTCGAAGCAGATCGTGAGCTTCATATCTGGCTTCAATAGCGCCGGCAGCGGGTCCATGTCGACCGGATTCAAAAGGGCGTTGCGAATGTGGCCGTCGACATCGTCGAGTCCGGCCAGAGGCTCGGCCGGATAGATCACCCGACTGCGGTCGGCGGGCAGCCTCTCGAGGCTGAACCCCTCGCCGCGCCAGAACAAGATGGGTGGCGTCGACTTGTCAACTTCGAGGACGAATCCGGGGCGAGGCATGGCTCAGCGACCTGACCTTTCGAGAGAAACGTGGGTACGTGTCGAGGGAAGCGCCAGCGACCAGGCACACAGGCCGAGTAGCCGAAGCGGAGCGGAGGTGATCGAGGCCATCAGCGCAGATCGAAGGCGATCTTGACGGCGCCGCGGCGACCTGCGGCGGCGGCATGGGCGATGGCGCCGACGTGGTCGTCGAGCGGATAGGTGGCCGACAATAGGCGCTCGGCCTCGATCTGGTTGGCGGTGTCGATCGCCAGCTCGAAAGTGCGTTCGGTGGCGCCGTCCGGCATCGTTTCAGTGCCGTAGGTGTAGGCACCCTTCAACTCTGTCTCGCGGTGCCACAAGCCGGTCAGGTCGAGCTTGACTTCGGCCGGCATTCCCATCAGCACCACCCGGCCACGCGGGCGGGTGATCCGAAGGCAATCGGTGATCGATTCGCTGGTGCCGACGGCGTCGATCGTGGCGTGGGCGCCGGAGCTGAGCGTGTCGCCGATCAGGTGGCAGCCGGCTTCACGCCGAACGGCCCGATCGAGCTTGGCGGCCTGAACGACGAGGTCGGCCCCAAATGCGGTGGCGAGCGCGATCTGATGTGGGTAGCGGGCGCCGACGACAACTCGCACACCCGGCACATAGCGCTTGAGGCCGGCGATCGCGGCGAGCCCCATCGTGCCGGCCCCGAGCACGGCCACGAGCGGTTGTTCGACCCCTGCCACCGTTGGCGCTGTGAGCAAGGCGGCATGGATGCCGCCGGCCAGTGGTTCGACCAGCACGGCGCGCTCGTCTGGCATGTCGTCGCTGATGCGGTGCAGCTGTGAGTCGTGGGCCCAGAACCAGGGTGCCCAGCCTCCGCCCGTCGAGCAGCAGAATCCGGTTTGGATGCCAGGCCCGATGCCGCCGTTGACGGAGGAGATCGCCAGGTGGGCGTAGTCGTCGCCGTCGCCGGGTGCGGCGCCGGGAAATGGTGGAGCGGCGCCGCGGGCTTCGTGTCCCAGCACGGGTTCGAGGATGACGCGGGTTCCGTCGTCGAGCTCGCCGATCACCTCGTGCCCGGGCACGAACGGGAAGCTGACATATTCGTCGAAATATGTTGAGGCATGGCCTTCGACCAGCGACAGATCGGATCCGCAGATTCCGGCCAGGCGTGTGCGAACGCGGTGCCAACCGTCGCCTGGGCACTCGGGGTCGTCGATCGTGCGCAGTTCGAGCGGGCCAAGTTTGGCGGCTGTGGCCGGTGCCACCGCTGAGGCGATGCGGGCGATGCCGAACTTGCCGGCGCTGCGACGGATCTGAAGCGCCTTCATGAGAACACCCTTCGGCGTTCGCGCTCGACCATCATCTTGCCGATCGGCAACAGTGGCTTGGGGGCGCCATTGGCCCGCGACCAGTTCTCGACCAGCCATCCGCGTTTGCGGGCGATCGCTGCCAGACGCGTTTCGGGGTTGACCGCAACCGGGAAGCCGACCGCCTCGAACAGTGGCAGATCACTCGACGAGTCGGCATAAGCGACACACTCGTCGAGGCGGAAGCCTTCGGCGTCGCAATAATCTGAGAGGATCTGGGCCCTCGCCTCTCCGGTGGGCGGCACGGTCTTCATCTCGCCCGAATAGGTGCCGTCGGGTCGCACGCTCATCTCCGCCGCGACGATCTCGTCGAACAGCGGCTTGAGCCCGGCGACAGCAAATTCCAGCGCACCCGTGATCAGGATCGTTCGGTGACCGAGCGCCCGATGCTGGCGCACGCGGCGCAGACCTTCCGGGAAGCTTTTGGTCATGATCAGCTGATGCATCATGGCCGTTGCGTCTTCTTCGATCTGCTCGATCGGAGCGTCCTCATAGCGGCGGTAGAAGTGGCGCAGGAAGTCAGTTCGGTCGCGCTTGTCCATCTTCAGCAGGGCGGGCGCTTCGGCAAGGGTGCGGATCACGTAGCGGGCGCGTTCGGGGCCGTTGAGGCGTCTAGTCGCCAGAAACGAGTAGCTCTCGACGACGTTCGAGGAGATCAACGTGTTCTCGAGGTCGAACGCCACCACGTGTCGTTTGGGATCGAGCACCTGCGTGCGAAGACGAACCATCCGGTCCGCGCTGCGCGACTTGCCGGGTGTGGTTTTGACGCGGGCGTGCTGGACGATCGACGGCAGGTGGACCTGGGTGATGTAGTGCTCCCAGTCGACCACCCGGGGGTCGAAGTTGAACTCGGCCTGGTCGTGGGCATCGAGCGTGTCCCACAGTCCGATCAGATTGTCGACCTGGTAGATCGCCTCGCATTCGGTGTAGAGGCCGTACAGCTCGACGTACTGAAGTGCCGACTCGATCTCGGTGCGGCGGCTGTCGAGCGTTGCCGTGAACTCGGCCTGGCGGCCACGCAAGGGCAGTGCCTGGAGCGTCTTCTCGGTGCGTGACAACATATTCCTGGCGCGCGTCAACTGGCCTTCGACCTTGCCGCGCCCGGGGAAGTTCCACTCGGGCACCAGGATCGGCTGCCCTTCGGGGTCGTACAGCGGGTGCTCGGTGAACCAGCCGCTGATGTAGTCGATCATCGCCCGGTACTTGAGTGGGTTGACGCCGCCGGAGGCGACCTGCGTGATTGCTGGAGCCTTGTCGGGGCCGGCGGCGGCGACGCCGATCAGGGCGGCGACCACGATGTCGACGGGGATCACATCGACGGTGCCTTCTGGAACGCCTGGAAACTCTTTCAGGAGACCACGTGCGTAGGAGATGATCACCGGCTCGGCCATGCGGAAACCGCGAATCCAACCCGGCTTGGGCTCGGCCCAGGCCGACTCGATGATCGACGGCCGCACGATCGACACTGGCACGTTGCCCTTGGTGTCGGTCAACGCCTGCTCGCCGAGCGCCTTGGTGTAGGCGTAGGCGTCTGGCCAACCGACGCTGGCAGCACGGGCGCGGCCGGCTTCGACGAGTTGATCCTTGACCCAGCGCTCACGGAGCTGCTCGGTTTTGCCGGCCAGGGCAGGGGCGCCCGCCGCGCCGAGCTCGGCGCGGGCATCCTTACGGAACTGTACGAGCCGTTCGGGCAGGCGGCTGAGGGCTTCGGTATCGCCCTGCAGGCGGCGGGCGGCGGCGACCTCGGCCTTCCACGACAGCCCGATGTCGAACGGCCCGGCGCTGACGAGTTCTTCTGGCGCATTGCCGCGTCGGTTGCCGGCCACATAGCACGTGCTGACGGCGACGAGGTGTGGTGTCACGCCGAGCTCTTGGCAGAGGGCGGCGATCCGGGTGGGTCCGAGCAGGTTGATCTCGACCGCCCGATCGAGCGGCGAGTCGAAGGAGACAGAGGCGGCCGAGTGGATGATGAGGTTGGCCGTGCTCCACGTGAGACGGTCATCGTCGCTCAGGCCGAGTCCGTCGCTGCTGACGTCGCCGGCGACGGTAGTGATTCGACGCGCTGTCATCTGCTTGAACGTTTCGGTGCTGTCGGGCGCGGCGTGCTGTTCGCGCAGCCGATCGAAGGCGTCGTTTTTGAGCAACTCCCGCTCGACCCTTTGAGGTGCAGGTGTACGGCGACCGTCGCGCACGAGCAGGACCAGCTCGCAGTCCGGCACGCTGCGAAGCAACCGCTCGACGAGGGCGGTGCCGACGAATCCGGTCGAGCCGGTGATGGCGATGCGCTTGCCAGCGAGCGATTCTGCTATCACAATGGGTATGTCTACCAAATGGTAGACAGATCCGCCACCCCTGGATCCGAACCATGCCTCAGCGAGAGACCCCGACCCGACAGCGCATCCTTGATGCGGCGCTCGACCTATTTGGCGCGCGCGGCGTCGATGCCGTCTCGCTAGACGAGATCGCACGCGAGGTTGGCGTGCGCAAACAGACGGTCCTGTACTGGTTCGCCTCGAAGGACGAGTTGGTCGACGCCGTGCTCGAAACGGTTGCTGCCGAGTTGGTCGTGGTGATCGATGCGGCTGTGCGGTCGGCCAGTGATGATCCTCTCGAACGCATCGATCGTGTCGTGAGGGCGGTTTTTCGGCCCGCCGTACGGCGCCCGGCGATGCTGGGCCTGGTGCGAGAAATGAACCGTCTTCCCGGTCCACAGGCCGACCGGTTGCGACTCAATGTTCAGCCGCTGGTCGAGCGGTGCGTCGAGTATTTCCAACTCGAGATGGACAAAGGTCGACTGCGCCGGGCCGACCCGGGCCTGATCGCAGCGCTCGCCTATGCCACTGTTACGGGCATCGCCACCGAGCCGGAGGCGTTGCGGTCTGTCGGCTGGCAACCGACCGCGGTCGGCTTGCGCCACCTGCGAGACGAATTGCGCAGCTTCCTTCGGGCTGCTCTCACCCCCTGACATGCTCCGAACGGTCAGCCGGTGATCTCGACGGTGGTGTCGCTGACGGCGAACCGGAAATCGCAGTGGTCGGCCCCGGCCATGATGGTTTGGGTGCGGGTGAACTCGATGTTCGGGTTGAACCCTTCGATCAACGAGCCGTCTCGATTGCACGACATCGTGGCACCCAGTTCGGGGATCCCAAGTGCCCGATACATCTCTGCATAGCGGCAGCGATGTACATCGAAACCGAACGTCGTTTCGGTGAGTTCGATTACCTCGCTTTCGAGTGCTCCGTCCGCAGAGAAGTCAGCGAGTCCCATCGCGAACGCCGGCAGCGAGTTGTCGCCCGTGTGTTCAGCCATCGCGGTCCCGGCCGCTCGGGCAATGTCGACGATGACGTCACGGGCTATGTCGTACACGCCCTCGCCATACTCGGCGGCGAGCTGCTCGAGCAGCGGGGCGACGATCCGGGCTTCGATCTCGCGACGCTTGAGCAGGCCGACGTCGTTAAGGGTGTCAGGAAGTTGGCTGTCGGGCATGATTCGACCGTACTGGCCGGCCGCCGAACGCGTCGATCTGTCGGTGGTCAGTGTTTGGTGTTGCGGCGCCGCCGGCTGTGGCGTTCGAGCGCTAGCTCGACGAGGCGGTCGATGATGTCGCTGTACGACATGCCGCTGGCGATCAGCATCTTCGGGAACATCGAGATCGGCGTGAAGCCCGGCATTGTGTTGACCTCGTTGCACATGAAGCCGCGCGCTTGGCCGTGCTCTTCGAAAAAGAAGTCGCAGCGCGCCAATCCCTCGCAGCGCAGTGCTTGGTAGACAGCGAGTGCTTGCGTTCGCACGTCGGCCGTCTGCTCGGGTGTTAGTGGAGCGGGGACCAAGCTTGTGCTGGCGCCGTTTATGTACTTGTCGTCATAGCTGTAGAACTCGTCGCCCGGCACGATCTCGCCGGGCACGGACACAAACGGCTGATTGTTGCCGATCACAGCGATTTCAATCTCGCGGCCGACGATCGCCTCTTCGACCACGACCCATTCGTCATAGGTGAGGGCGAAACTGATTGCATCTCGCAGTTCTTCGATCGTGTGGGCCTTGGTGACCCCCACCGATGAACCCATGTTGGCCGGCTTGACGAAGCACGGCAGGCCAAGTTCGTCGGCCAGTTCTGTTGGCAGGTCGAGCGTGATCTGGTGCTCGGCGAAGGCCCGGTAGCGGGCCTGGGGGACGCAAGCGGCCGTGAGCACCTGCTTGGCCATCGCCTTGTCCATCGCCACCGCCGAGCCGAGCACACCAGAGCCGGCATAGGCGACGTTGGCGAGTTCGAGCAGCCCTTGGATCGTGCCGTCTTCACCCATCGGGCCATGCAGCAACGGCAGTACGACCGTGCGTTCAGGTTGATCCACGGCCTCGCCCAGCATGACCGACGGCGACAGACGCTCGCCACTCGGGTCGAGCCGTGGGGGCAGCTCAGCCGGGCCGCGTGCGAGCGCTTCGGTGGCTTCGGTGGCAATCGCCCACTCGCCCTCGGTGGAGATGCCGATCGGGGTGACTCGGTACTTCTGGGGGTCAGCGGCGGCGAGGACGTGGGAGGCCGTTGTGCAGCTCACCTCGTGTTCGGCGGATTGGCCGCCGAACAACACCACGAGATGGATGCGTTCGCTGCTCACGTCTACGACGGTACTGTTCGACACCATGCGGTTGTTGGCATCCCAGGTGGCCGAGGCGATCGGCGCGACGCTGGTCGGCCCCGACGTCGAGATCGACGGTGCCTCGTTCGACTCACGAACCACGTCGGCGGGCGAGTTGTTCGTGCCGCTCGTTGCAGATCGCGACGGGCATGAGTTCATCGCCGACGCCCTCGGGCGGGGCGCCGCGGCGTACTTCACCAGCGGACCAGTAATCGGCGGTTCGGCGATCGTGGTCGACGATACGGCTATGGCCCTGATGGCTTTGGCAGCATGGGCCAGACGCCGGCTCAATATTCCGGTGGTCGGGGTGACCGGCAGCGTCGGCAAGACCAGCACGAAGGATCTGATCGCCGCCGCCCTTGCCGCGACTCGAACGGTCACCGCCAACATTCGCAGCTTTAACAACGAGCAGGGTTTGCCGGTCACGATCCTCGGAGCGCCCGACGGGGTCGAGGCGTTGGTCGTCGAGATGGGAATGCGTGGCTTTGGTGAGATAGCACGCCTGTGCGAGGTTGCGCTGCCGACAATTGGGGTCGTCACGTCGGTGGGGTTCTCACACACTGAACTGGTTGGCGGCATCGACGGCGTGGCTCTCGCCAAACGTGAACTGATCGAGTCGCTTAGCGAAGACGGGGTGGCGATCTTGAATGGCGATGACGAGCGCGTGGTGGCGATGGGTCGTCACGCTCGCGCCTCGGTCGTAACCTACGGCCTGGGCGGAGATGTTCGGATCACAGAGATCGAACTCGATGACTTGGCGCGACCGGCGTTTCATGTCGACTCTCCGTGGGGAAGCGGCGATCTGCAGTTGGCGGTCAGCGGCGCACACATGGCCGCCAATGCTGCGGCGGCGATCGCTGTAGCGGGTGTGGTCGAGGGCCGGATCGATGCAGCGCTGGCGGCGCTGACCTCAGCGACGGTGTCGGGGATGCGGATGGAGGTAGCTCGGGCGTCCAGCGGTGCCGTCATCATCAACGATGCCTACAACGCCAACCCCGACTCGATGCGCGCCGCCCTCGAGGCACTCAGCAAGATCCGCGCCGAACGCCGGATCGCCGTGCTTGGTGTGATGGCCGAACTCGACGATCCGGCTGCCGGACACCAACGTGTGCTGCATGACGCCATCGAGCGAGGGATCGAGGTGATCGCCGTCGGAACCGATCTGTATGGCATTCGTCCGGTCGGTGATCCGATCGCTGCGCTCGGCGCGTTAGGTGAGGGCGACGCGGTTCTGGTCAAGGCCAGCCGAGTCGGCGGCCTCGAGCGCGTCGCCATGACCCTGCTCGAAAGCTGAGTGTCGCGAATCAGAACAGGCGGTTGGCGTTGACGGGTTTGAACGGCTCGCCGCCAGAGTGCACCGGCAGAAAGTCGTGCTGTTCGAGCCTGCCGAGATCGGCCCACCATGCCAAGAACACTGCAAACGCGGCCCCGAACCCGAGTACCCAGCGGGCGCCGATCGCATCCATGATAGGGCCGGCGATCAGGTTGCCAATCGGGATCGTGCCGCCGAATGCCATGAACCACAATGGCATCGCCGAGGCACGTTCGTTGTCGGCAAGGTTCTGCTGCATCACAGAGGCCAGCGCGGTTGCCGACATGAAGTAGACAAATCCGAGCGCAGCGGCGAACGGCAATGCCGCCACCACTGATGACATCAGCGAGAAGATGCCGAGGAAGACGGCGAACGACAGCATCCCGATCGGTATCAGGCGGCGCTTGTCGAAGTTGGACAACCATGTGCCGACGGCGAGTGCGCCGAAGAAGGCCCCGAGGCCCCACACGATGTACAGCAACTTGTAACTACCGCCGGTTGCCTCGATCCCGAAATTGAGTCGGGCGACGGAGGGGAACAGGCCGATGTAGGGCAGGCACACCAGCGAGAACATGAACATCGTCAGCAGCGTGCGGCTCAGCACGCGGCGCCGCCGTACGACATTGATACCGCTCATGACCTTGCGCCAGCCCTGCTCGGGCAGCCCGCCGCTGGCTTGCGGGAGCTTGACGAAGAACAACGGCACGATCAGGAACAGATAGGTCGCCGAGTTGACCACGAACAGTTGGGCGATCGAGAATACGATCGCCGCCAGCATGGCGGCGATCGCTGGGCCGAGGATGCGGGTTGCGTTGATCATCGCCGAGTTGAGGCTGATCGCGCCGGCGAGGTCGTGGCGTTCGACCAGCATTGGGATGCTGGCGCTGAACGCCGGAGCATTGACAGTGTTGGCGATCCCGAGCGCCAGCTGAGCGGCGAACAGCATCCACAGCGGAGCGTCGCGCCACACCAACGCGGCGAGCACGATCGCCAGCACCATCATGACCGACTGCATGGCGATCACCAGGCGGGTGCGGTTCAATCGATCGGCCAGCAGGCCGGCGGGGATCGACAGCAGGAGCAGCGGCCCGAGCTGCACGAACACCAGCAAGCCGACCAATGTGGCCGAGCCGGTACGGCTGTCGACGTAGGCCGGCAGGGTGAAGTTCTGCATCCACGTGCCGACGCTCGACAAGGCGGTGCCGACGAAAAGGATTCGGAAACTGCGGTACGACAGTGCCGCCCGGGCGGTGCCCGGTTTGTGGTGGCGGGGGAGTGCGTTCTCGGTGGAGGCGGTCGTAGTCATGGCAGCAAGGGATTGACCAGCGGGTCAAGATACAGCGGGGTCCACGCTCCGCGTACGCGGGTCGTGCGAAACTCGTGGTCGCATGTCACAGAGCGAAACGAATACATCCCTTTCGGCTCAGCCATCACAATGCCGATCGCCGATGGGCACATATCCGGAGTGTCCGTTGTGTGGAGCAGATCTGTTCCCCGAGCACGCCCACTTCAAGTGTTCTGGATGTGGGTGGCGCGACAGCTGCTGCGACTGATGTACTAACCAGATGGAATACACCCCGGTCAGCGCCGACGAGTTCGATCAGACCGATGGCATCGGCGACTGGAGGTTCGTGCTCGGGGCGATACGAGCCGACTTCGTAGCTTTGTCGTTCCCGGCCGCAGCGGAGTTGGTCGTCGCCATCACCGAAGCGGCGGAGCGACTCGTTCATCATCCGGACGTCGACGTGCGCTACCCCGGTCGGGTGCGGGTGTTGCTGACGACGCACGCCACCGGCGGGCTGACGACGCTCGATGTCGAACTCGCTCGGGAGATCTCACAGCTCGCAGCGGCGAGCAATGCCACTCCAATGACCGCCGACGTGCAGGGCATCGAGGTTGCGATCGACACGATGGACGCCGACCGGATCCGCCCGTTCTGGGCTGCGGTGCTCGGCTACGGCGAAGACCGTGGCGTGCTGGTCGATCCGTTCCGTAGCGGCCCGGCGTTCTGGTTCCAGCAGATGGACGAGCCGCGCCCCGAGCGCAATCGGTTCCACGTCGACGTGTCGGTGCCGCACGACGTCGCCGAACAACGAATCGCTGCGGCGCTCGCCGCTGGCGGCACGCTTGTCAGCGACCGGCGCGCCAACGCGTTCTGGGTACTCGCTGACGCCGACGGCAACGAGGCGTGTATCTGTACATGGCAGGACCGCGGCTGAGCCCGACTGCAGCCTGGTTCAGCCGTTGATCAGCTCGGCCAGCATCTCCAGCTGGTCGGCCCTGCCATTCAGTAGCACGGTGGTCAGGCAGGTTTGCTTCCAGCGCGCCAGGTCGTCGCGAATCTTGTCGACCGGGCCGACGAGGGCGATGTCTTCGACCATCGCCAGCGGGATCGAGGCGGCAGCCTCCTGCTTCTTGCCCTCGAGGTAGAGCGCTTGAACCTTGAGGGCGACCTCTTCCCAACCCATCCGGGCAAACACGTCGAAGTGGAAGTTGGCGTCTTTGGCGCCCATCCCACCGGCGTACAGAGCGACCATCGGGCGCATCATGTCGGCACACTTTTCGACGTCGTCGCCGGGGATGATGGTGAGCATCGAGGCGACCTCGAATCGATCGGCCTTGGCGGCCTCGCCGCTGGCCTCGAACCCGATCCGCAGCCGCTCGCGGTACCAGCCGTCGTCCTTGGGGGAGAAGAACAGCGGTAGCCAGCCGTCGCAGATCTCGGCGGCGAGCGAGACGTTCTTGGGGCCCTCTGCGCCGAGGTAGATCGGGATCTCGGTGCGCAAGGGGTGCACGGTGGCCTTGAGCGCCTTGCCGAGCCCCAATCCGTCGGCACCGGTGTAGGGCATGTCGTAGTGCTTGCCATGGAACTCTGTCGGTCCCTCGCGGCGGACGATATCGCGAACGATGCGCACGTACTCGCGGGTGCGCTCGAGCGGGCGCGGGTAAGGCTTGCCATACCAGCCCTCGACGACCTGTGGTCCTGAGGCGCCCAACCCAAGGATGAAACGGCCACCCGACAGATGGTCCATCGTGAGCGCCGACATGGCGGTCGTTGCCGGGGTGCGGGCAGACATCTGCACGATCGATGTGCCGAGCTTGATGTTCTTGGTGTGGCTGCCCCACCAGGCGAGCGGAGTCAGGCTGTCGCTGCCGTACGCCTCGGCGGTCCAAAACGAATCGAAGTCGAGTCGGTCAGCCTCCTGGATCGCTTCGAGCGCGCCTGGGGGAGGACCCGACGACCAGTAGCCGGTTGAGTAGCCGAGTTTGAGGTCTGACATGCCATAGATCGTGGCAGGCTGGCGACATGAACGACGATTTGATCGTCACCCGATCGGTGAGTATTCCGCGCCACGAGTTACATATGTCGTTCAGCGCGTCCGGTGGTCCGGGTGGCCAACACGCCAACAAGACTGCCAGTCGCGTCGAGCTGCGGTTCGATATCGCCAACTCGTCGGCCTTGGGACCAGTGCAACGGCAGCGCTTGGTCGAGCGACTGGGTGACGAAGTTCGGATCGTGGTCGACGACGAGCGCAGTCAACTCCGCAACCGCGCGTTGGCCGAGGAACGGCTGGCTGCAAGGCTGCAATCGGCTCTGCACGTCGAGCGCCCACGGCGCCCGACGCGACCGACAAAGGGATCAAAGAACCGTCGTCTCAAGGCCAAGCAGCAACGTGGCCAGATCAAACAGCAACGCCGTCGCCCAAACAGCGACGACTGATACCACCCGCATATGGCCGGGCCGAGTGCCCGATCGGCACAGCCGGTACATACCGCACGGTCGATCGCCGGTGTTCCGGGATGCCCGCATAGGTCGGACCTCGTGATCTGATCGGAAGGTGCTCGACTGGCGGTTGCAAACTGTAGACGCAACGGGTCGTAGAGGCATTTGGACTGATAGAACGGACCTCATGAAACGACAGGTCATTCGCATCGCTCGTGTGCTGGCAGCGGGCGTGATCGCGGTCGTTGTCGTCGGTGGTCAAGGTTTCACGACGAGTGCTCATGACGATATAGGTTCATCCGATCCGGCGTCCGGGTCGAAAATCGACGAACCGATCAGCGAGGTCACACTGGTGTTTCTGTCCGAGATCGCCGATGACATCGATCTGGCTCTGCTCGACCCTGACGAGAACCTCGTCGGCTCGGTCACCACCAAGCTCTCCCCGACGGTCGCCAAGGTCGAGTTCGAGCTGCTCGATCGTAAGGGGACCTACATCGTCAGGTATATCGCCACGACCGTCTCCGACGGCCATCTCACGACTGGCGCGATCTCGTTCAAGTACGGCTCGACAGGTTCGGGAATGTCGCTTGCGGTGTGGGCACTGTTCGGTATTGTTTCCGCCGGCATCCTCGCTGTCGGCGTCCACTACAGTGTTCGAAATCATCGCCAGCTCGTCGCCGATGCGTCAGGCGTTGAGTAGCAGCCACAGGCCGAGGGTGCTGTAGAGCACCATCACCACAAGCATGACGGCTTGCGTGATGAAGGCGTTCGCCCCGCGGTAGCGCTCGACCGAGCGGTCGTGAGCCACGGTGATGCCCCCGACGTGGCCGGCGAGGATGGCGATGACCTGGATCCAGGCTGTGAGCGTAGGGCTGACCAGGGTGAGGTCGGTGTGGCCACCTGCACCACCAAACAGGTCCCACCCCTGTCCGCCGGGGTCGGACAGTCTGATGATGAACGTTTGCGTTTCATCGATCAAGAGTTGGGCATAGTGGGCGATGGCGTAGCCGAAAACGATCGGTACGAGGGTCGGCGCAAAGTCGTCGGCCGTGGTTCGCCACGGGGTTTCGGTCTTGCGAGCAATCCACGCTGTGCCGGCCGCGAACAGCATGGTCACGAGGGCGATCGACACGAGGACACCCGAGAGCAACACGATGCTGCCGCCCCAACCGGTTGGCCGCCCGAGCACAGACCGACCCATCTCGGATTCGGCGAACCCGTCGAACGTCGTACCGCCGAGCACCACCAACAATGTGGCGGCGGTGCCCGAAACCACCGGCATCGTCGCCAGCCCAGCCATCGGTGCCCGGATTGTGATGCCGTCAGCGCTGACGCGGACTGGCGCCATCGCCGCGATCATGTTCGACAGAGCGCCGAAGGGTTCGTGCTCGACCAGCCATGCAATGCCCCATCGTGCCGCCATGGCGAGCGACACGACGGCGTGTGTCAGCAGCACCCAGCCGAGCAGTCTCGGTGACGAACGCGATGGGTGGGCGAGCTCGAGGAACAGAAACACCAACAGGCCAGATGCCGCCGGCCACATTCCGAGCCACGGCGGTGCAACGGCGCGTTCACGGATGGATTGAAGCCCGAACCGACCCCTTAGCCACTCGGCACCGCGTGCGATCGTGACCACTGGGTTGACCACATGCCAGACATTGCCCATGATGCCGCTGAGCAACTGCGCCCCCACCCAGGCGACGACGTAAAACGAGACGGGCACGATGCTGACGCTGTCGTCGTCGGCGCCGAACAGCCCGGCGAGCACGCTCATCAGAAACAGTGTCAACAAGATGATGCGGCCTGTCACTGCGAGGGTTCTCGTGAGGGGTCGGCCGATGCCGAATGTGTGGCCGGGCGCGAGCGCTGCCAGCCGGGGGCGTTTCCACAGCGCGCCTAGTGCAACGAACGAGACGAAGAGGGCTATCGCAGCGCCCCAAACGAACATCCAACCCGGCAGCGGTAGGTCGCCGCGTGACCCGACGCCGTGGGCGATCAGCATCAGCTGATCTCGACTTCGACGAGCAGCAGATCGTTATCCTCGAGCTCGACCTCGAACACGCCTGAGATATCGGCCGTGAACGTGATGACCGCTGCCGACGTCGGTGTGACGTCGCCGTGTAGTTCGTAGCCGTGCACGTGGACCTCGTCATCGACGTCGGCGGTTACGGAGAGCTCGATGGTGGCGCCCAGCGGGACAGCGACTCGGTCGTCGTCGGTTGCCACGGCACCAGCCGAGACTGTGACCGCCACGCGCACGATCCCGTCGTCAATGTGGGTGCTCACGACCTCTTCGCCGGCGCTCGCCTTCGTCGCCGGCGGGGCGCTGGTTGTGCCCGGCGATCCTGCATCGCCCCCGCTGCTGCAAGCACTAAACGCAAGGGCGATCACCGACGCCGCCGCGAGCTTCCGGAGGTCAGTCGGGGATTGCTGCATCGGAAAGACGGTACTTGGAAAACGATCTGAGAGAGAGAGGCCTTACCACGTGGGTTGGGAGATGTGGGTTGGGAGACGCGCGTTGGGAGATGTGCCTGGGATCTCAGCGGATAGGTCGCTCCGCTCTGTTCGAATGCGCACCGATCCCCCATCACGATTGGTCGCAGTTCGCCTATCGGCTCACGATCCTGGCGCAACTGCCAACTCAGGTGGGGGTGAAGCGGACCGGAAGGTTGTTGGGGCCGAAGATGCCGACCGACGATGGTTTCCAGGTGATCTCGCCAGCCAGCTCGAGGTTGGGCAGGCGTTGGGCCATCAACACCAACGCCTCTTGCTGCTCGGCTCGGGCGAGAGCCGCCCCGAGGCAGTAGTGAATGCCCGAACCGAATGTGAGCTGTGGCTTGTTGGAGGGTTGGCGGGTGATATCGAAGTCGTTCGGGTTGTCGAAGATCTCGGGATCACGGTTGGCCAAGGCGAGCGACGGGCCGATGAACGAGCCCTTCGGGAACAGCACGTCGCGGTATTCGATGTCTTCGCTGGCGAACCGTGCGGTGTAGCGCACGGCGCCGAAGTAGCGCATAGTCTCCTCGACGGCGCGTGGGGCGAGTTCGGGTTGATCGGCCAAAAGGCGCCACTGGTCGGGGTGATTGGCAAACAACGATACCGAGCAGCCGAGTTGGTTACGGGTGGTGTCGGTGCCGGCCATCAACACCGCCACGCACAGCATCACGAGCTCGTCGTGCGACAACCGGTCGCCGTCGGACTCGGCGGCGATCAATGACGAGATCAGGTCGTCGGACGGCGTCGAGCGGCGTTGTTCGATGATCTCGCTGACATACGCATCGAGCTCGTCCTGTGCTCGGAAGATGGTTGGCATGTCTTCTTGCAGGTTGCCGTTGAAGATCCGGAAGATGTCGGTGGCCCAGTTCGAGAACAGCTGCCAGTCTTGTTTCGGGGCCCCGAACAGTTCACAGATAATCGGGATCGGGTAGTGCTCGCAGAAGTCGACGGCAAGGTCTGCCTGGCCCCTGGAGGCAAAGCTGTCGAGCAACTCGGTGACGACGCTGCGCATGTAGGGACGCAGCGCATCTGCATGGCGGGGCGAGAAGGCAGGTCCGACGAGACGGCGCAGTCGGGTGTGTTCGTCACCCTCAGCCGACAGGATCGAGGGTCGACGGCGGCGGGCCAGCCACTCGGGGTTGTCGATACCTGACATCTCGAGGATCTTGCCGGAGGCGCTGTGCCACCGCTTGTCGCGCAACATGGCGACGACATCGTCGTAGTGCAAGATCGAGTACCCGAACATGTTGCGGGCGATCCACGACTCGTTTGCTGCTGCACCAGCCTCAGCACGCTGTTCGTCGACGGTCGGCGTGATGCCGTTGATCGGTGTCAGGTCGGGCATCTCGATATCTGAGGCGAGCGTGGCCATGAGAGGACCTTACGAGAGTGGGGTGCCGAGTTTTGGGTCGCAGCCAGTGGTCAGTCGCGACGGCGACGGCGGCGCGGCGCGGCGTCCGCGTTCGGATCGGCGACGACACTGATGGCGTTGGTGAGCGGGCCTGTGGTGGCGACGATGTGTTCGACGCTGGGCATCTCGCCCGGCTGATAATGGTCGAGCTGGTTACGCATTTCGGCAAGGTGGACCGGTGATGTGCCGCAGCATCCACCGACGATCCTCGCTCCGGAGTCGACGGCGAGTGTGGCGTAGTGGCCCATCAGCTCGGGGTTGCCGCTGTACTCGATTTCGGTTCCTCTGAACTGTGGGACCCCGCAGTTGCTCTTGGCGATAATCACGGTTTCGACGTTGCGCATCTGCTGGATCGCCAGCAGCAGGTCGGAGGCGCCCACGCCGCAGTTGGCACCGATCGCCATCGGTCGAACCGAGAGGTCGGCAAACACGTCGATCAGTTCGGTCGGACGCAAGCCCATCATCGTGCGCCCGGCGGTGTCGAACGATGCCGTAACTGTGTACGGCAGCCCAACCGCGATCGCCGCCAGCGCAGCCGCCCGCATCTCTTGTGCAGCCGACTTGGTTTCGATCCATGCCACGTCGGCGCCCCCGGCCTTGAGGCCTTCGATCTCTTCGATGAACGCTTCGATGGCGCCCTGCTCGGTCATCGATCCGAGCGGCTCGAGCAGCTCGCCCGTTGGCCCGACGGATCCGGCCACCAGAACCGCCCGCCCCGCCGCCTCGGCCACCTCGGAGGCGATTCTGGCAGCCCGCTCGGCGATCTCTGTTGCCCGATCCTCGGCATTGTGCAGCTTGAGCCGAAACCGATTACAGCCGAACGTGTTGGTCAAGATGATGTCGGCACCGGCGTCGACGAACTCTTGGTGCAACTGTCGGACCTTGTCGGGTTGTTCGATATTCCAGAGCTCGGGTGGTTCGCCGGGACCGAGGCCCATATCAAAATAGTTCGTACCCGTGGCCCCATCTGCGAGCAGCGGTACGTCGAGTGCGAGGAGGGCTTCGAGTGTGGTCCGCATGGTGATCTCAGGTTAGTGCCCCGACCACAAACGTTTGCCCTGTTTCGACGGTCAGCTTCGCCCCTGGCTGCGTTGCGGCTCCTCATAGTGGGGCAAGGCCAGTACATCGTCGCCGCGCCTTGCCAGGAACGAACCTGACTCGCCGCCAACACCACAAACGTTCATGGTCACGGCACTAGCTCTTCCTGTTCGGAGGTAGAGGTGACGGGTCCGCCGTTAGGTCGGCGCGGAGGCGTAAAGATCCGGCAACCGGCCGTGCCCTGTGGCGGAGCGCCGAAAGGGCGACGTTACGAACGGTCGACCAATCGCCGTCGCGGCGGCGGGCGCTACGCCGCGATATCGCTCGGTCGGTGTCGCTCGGGGTGATCCTGCCGCTCGAGACCTCGGCGCTGTGGTTGTCGGTGTAGTTGAAGGCAGGTTGCGACATGGGGTTCTCCGCGTTCTCAGGGTTCGCTGCTGCGGGACTCAGGCGGCTTGGCGGTTTGGTGGGCCGGTGTTGTGGATGGTGCCGTCGGGGTATCGGATGGTGAGTTGGCGGTTGGCGCCGAGTTCGAGTTTCCATTGGTTGTGGTGGATGTCGGTGTGGTGGTGGGTGCACAGTGGCAGCAGGTTGGCGAGGTCGGTTCGGCCGCCGTTGCGCCACCAGATCAGATGGTGGAGTTTGCAGCGGTCGTAGCGCACGTTGCAGCCTGGGATCGCGCAGCTGGTGTAGAGCGCTCGTAGGGCGCGGCGTTGGGCTGGGTTGGCGAGCCGGGTCGAGCGACCCAGGTCGAGTTGGCCGGGGGCGTGGATGATGACCCCGTTGCGGATGATCACGGCGTGCGTGTCGCCGGTGCCGCACATGCCGGCGAGTACCCGGCCGGGTATCTCGACGGGGATGCCCCAGTCGACGGTTGGTCCGCCGGCACCGTTGGGTTGCGACGAGTCGATCACGACGATGTACTCGGGGCGTCCGGGCCGCCCAACACCGGTGGCGCCGCCCTCGGACAGGAGTCGGGCGAGGGCGAGTGCTCGCAGGTGGTGTTGTTTGTTGATCGGGTCGGTGGGGCAGGTGTCGGGTGTTGTTTCGGCGAACATTGTTTGCATGGCTGTGTCGAGGCGGGCAGCTAACGCGACACCGGTGACCGGGTCGAAGCGGGCGTCGAAGCGCCACATGCCGTCGGAGTCGACCCAGCTGCGTAGCCGGGTGGCGCGGCGTTGGCGTTCGAGACGTCCGATTCCGTCGTCGCGTTGGATGTGTTTGACCTCGAGCGCCAAGCGCCGCCGGAACTCTTCAACGGTGGCGGTGGCGGCGATATCGACCATGCCGTCGACGCGTTCGAGTAGTTCGGTGCGTTGGTCGTCGTCGTCCAATGATTTGGTTGCTTTGGTGACGGCGTCGATGTGGCCGGGTGTGACCGCAGCGTTGTCGAGGGCATTGGCGAGCGACGGTGTTTTGTTTAATGTGTCGGAGCGTTCTTTGGACTTTGTGGCTTCGTGTTGTGTTGAGCGGGTGCAATCGGCGATCGTCTTTTCGGGGAACGACACCTGTGATGCCAGGCGGGCTGTCAACGCTGCCTCGCACGACGCCAACCACGACCGCAGTTGTGATGACGCCCGCAACGCTGACTCGATCGAAGCGGGCCCAGCAGCAGTGTTGGCGCGCACCGCCAACACCTGTTCCGCCCGCTCGACAATCGCACCGATCTGCATACCGACATCATGCGCATGGGGGTGTAACAGCCATGAGGGGCACCTGTTGACCCCTTCGAACACGGGGATTCGAGGTGTCAGGCCGAGCGATAGCGGGGCACTGCTCGCTCGGCCGCGGGTGATCAGCGCCAACAGCGGTTCAGGCTCACAGCCGCAGTCGATCCTGTGCATTGAATCTTGGTGCCGCCCCTGTCCTTGACCGAGCACCCGGCCGGCCCTGCTTCGGCACCCAACCCGAAGTGTCGGATCGGAGGTTGACCGCCGGGCACGGAGGAGGACGCCCATTCGGTTCGCCGCAGGGATTTGCAGCGGGGCGGGAAGCTTCGTCGGTCGTTGAGCGTCGAACCGTCGTGAGGTTCAAGAATCGCGCCGCTGCGGCTTGGCCGACGGTTGCGCTCGGCGCCGTGCTTGCGTCTCCTCGATGACGAAATCGGCCGAGGCGAGTCGTATGCCACAGACGTCGCAGTCAATTCGGCTGAGCTAGAGCTAGCTCACCGAGATCCTCAGGCGTCGGGATCGAACCGCCGCAGCGTCGTCAGTCGTTCCACCAGATCGGCCGCCAGATCACTGCGGTAGGTCACCGATTCGCCGGTCGCAGGATGATCGATGACCAATTCGGTGGCGTGCAGGAACGGCCGCTCGAGTTTCAGCTTTGGCCGCCGCTGGCCGTACACCGGGTCGCCGACCAGTGGGTGATTGATCGAGCCGAGATGCACCCGAATCTGGTGAGTTCTGCCGGTTTCGAGATTGCACTGCAACAGTGCCAACTCAGCCGGGCTGTCAAATCGGTCAATCACCCGATACTCGGTTCGCGACCGACGACCGTCGGCCACGACAGCCATCCGCAACGGATCCCGGCGGGATCGGCCAATTGGGGCGTCGATCACACCGTGCGGGGCCGCTGGGTGTCCCCACACGAGGGCCAGGTACGCCCGCGTGGCGTGGTGCGAGGCGAACTGCGCCATAAGGGCCTCTGCCGCCTGTTGCGTGCGTGCCACCACCAGCAACCCGGAGCTGCCTGCATCTAGTCGGTGCACGATCCCTGGCCGGATCTGCTCTCCAACTCCGGCGACCTCGGGGTATCTGGCCAGCAGACCATTGACCAAGGTGTGGTCGGGATTGCCGGCTCCGGGGTGGACCACAAGCCCGGCCGGCTTGTCGATCACGACGATGTGGTCATCTTCGTGGATAACGCCGAACTCGACCGTGTGATCTGCCAGGGGCACTTGCGCGACCGGGATCGTAGAGGGGTCAGCGGAGACCTCCTGGCCCTCGACCAATCGCACCTTGCCGGTCGTCGCCAGAACGCCGTCGACGGCGACACCTCCCGCCGCGATCACCTCGACTGCAACCGAACGACTGACATCGAGCACCAGGGCCACAATCCGGTCGAGTCGCTCGCCCGCCAGCGCCGGCGGCACTGTCTCGACAATCATTGCGACACCATCTCACCAGGGCTACCAGGAAGTCGTTCTAGATCGCGGCCTGCCAGCCACGACGCCAACACGACGAGGCCTCCGCCGATCGTGATCGCCGCGTCTGCAATGTTGAAAATCGGAAACCACTGGAAGTCGATGAAATCCACCACGCCTCCACGCAACCACGCCGGCGACCGGAACAGGCGGTCGAGCACGTTGCCGAGCGCCCCCCCGACGATCAGGCCGACCGAGATGTCGGTCAGCCTGCCAGGCTGTCGCTTGAGGCTGAGTACGAGGCCGACAACCACGAAAAGGGCGAGCACCCCGATCACAGGCCCCCAACTCTGTCCGCGGCTGAATGCCATTCCCGTGTTGAACGAGAGATGGAACCTCAGGGTCCAGAAGACGTCGATGTCACGATCGTCCAGATTATTGACGGCCCAGTACTTGGTAAGTAGGTCGAACAGGATCACGAGCACGGCAACCGGCGTCCACCCGCGCACTGCACGGGACGATGCCATCATCGCCGGCCGATCCCTCCGACTTTCTCCTCGACGAGCACGATCGACCACGGGATTGCCTCGAGCCGTTCGCGCGGCAGCGGGCGACCGGACATCACCGAGTAGCCATACGTGCCCTTGCGAATTCGGATCAGGGCGTCGTCAATCTCGACGACCGCCTCGCGGGCTTGTGCGCTGAGCGCAAGATCGCGCTCACGTTCAACGACCATCGTGTCGCCCTCGCCACCCTCGTCGTCGAACTGCACGTCGCCCATCTCGGCCTCTTCGACGAGCTGGTGAGCTTCGTCTTCGAGGCGCTTGGCCTGTCCGGTGAGCCGAATCCGCTCGAGCTGAAGGGCGTCGTGCATCTCCTTGACGAAAGCGAGGTCAAAATCCTTGGTGTAGCCGAAACCGTCCTTGTTGAAGCGCGGCTTGGGTAGCTCGCCCCCGGCCGACGGGTCGGCCTTCGTAGCTGTGGTCGCCATGATGATGATGTTCGCCTTGTTGCTCGATGTTCGTGGAGTCCGGATCGCCGGCTTCTTGCCGGCCGCCCTGACGGGCGTCGCTGACGCGGCCGGCTTCTTGGCTGGCACTTTGGTTGCAGGAGCCTTCTTGGCTGGCGCCTTCTTGGCAGGCACTTTGGTTGCAGGAGCCTTTTTGGCTGGCGCCTTCTTGGCAGGCACTTTGGTTGCAGGAGCCTTCTTGACTGGCACCTTCTTGGCGGCGGCCTTCTTGACCGGCGCCTTCTTGACCGGCACCTTTTTAGCTGGCGCTTTCTTGACCGGCACGCTCGGTGCCGGCACCTTCTTGGCGGCGGCCTTCTTGACCGGCGCCTTCTTCGCAGCCTTCTTCTTCGCAGCAGCCATCTGGGTGCACCTCCCGGCGAATGTGAACGCTGGACTGTAGCGCATCCAGCCCGGTTCCGGTGGCATCACTCAAGCAAGATGATCGGCGGCAAGAGTCTCAGCCGGTGAGCCACTCGCGGCCGGTCACTACCGGGGAACCATGCCGGATGACCGCGGCGAGCCGACCTGTCCGCTGGGTTGCCGGTCACCCACATGTACGGAACCATTGTCACCAGCGCCGACCAGCCCGCAGAGTGCCTCGAACCTGGCATTGGATACTTGTCAGGATCGCTGCCGGCCGGGTCAAGTGCGAATCCTTTACCGCCGATAGAGACGCAATGGCTCCGTCGCCACAAACAATCGCTCGCGCTGGCTCCGATCCGACGCCGGTCACAGCACGACAAGAGACCGTGCTGATATATGCAGCCGACGCCGATCGTGCGGCCAACGTGGCCGACATCGTCAGATCGGCAGGGTGGCTCCCGATCATCACCAACACGGTCGACGATGCAGTTCTCAGCATGGATGATGCGCCACCGGACGTCCTCGTGTTGGCGGTGGCCAACTCGTCCGGGAACGAGCTGGAGCTGCTGGATCGTGCACGCGACGGCCAGGACACCGAACAGATCCCGATCGTCTGCCTGCTCGAGCGGAAGCACCGTCATCTCGTTCTCGATGCGTTCGGCCGACGCGCCGACGACGTCATCTCGGGCCATCTGCACCCGTCCGAGCTGATCGCCCGACTTCGGACCAGGATCGAGCGCCCACCGGTGCCGCGGTCGAGGTTGCTCGAGGACCCGGTGACCGGCGCCCTGACCTCAGAGGCGTTCGAGGATCAGCTCCGTAAGGAACACGAGCGCGTATACCGCGGGGCCAACCAGGGTCGCTGGCGTTCCTCTCAATCGACGAGCTACCCGAACTTACAGCGCGCTACGGATCGAGAGCACGTGACGAGCTGCTCTCACAGGTCGTCCGACTGATCAAGGCCGACGGCCGCAAGCTCGACTTCGTGGGCTGGCGCCGCGGGATGTTGGCGATCCTCTTGCCGACGACGTCGCGCAAGGGCACCCAGACCCGTTTCGACCGGCTCGCGCGAAAGATCTACGACCACGAGTTCGTGATGGCAAACTCGACCCACCGACTCACGCCAGTGATCGGGTTCACGCAGACCGTCGGCGACGCCACCATCGACGAGTACGAGGATCGGGCGTGGGATGCGTCGATGTATCAGTCCGCCCAACTTGATCTCCATCCGACTCGCTGGGTCTCCGCGATGTCGGCCAGAACCGACACAAAGTCCTGGTTGCGCAACTGGCTCGAGCCTGCTCAGACGTCGATTCAGGTCGTCGCACAGCAGGTCATTGCGATTGTGTTGCCGTTCTTCGTCTACCTCGGGCTTGGTCGACTCGGCGTCGACGTCACGGGCGTGGTGTATCTCGCACTCGTATTTGCACTCGCTTTCACGGCGGTGAGCATCTACTTGGAGTCGCTGGCATCCCAGAGATCCGACGAGCCTCCCTCCGCTCCCGAAGGTCCACCCCCATTGGCCTCAGCGATCATCGCCGCCTACCTGCCGAACGAAGCCGGCACAGTCGTCGAGACGGTCGAGGCGTTCCTCTCGCAGGACTATCCCAACTTTGAGGTGATTCTTGCCTACAACACTCCAAGTCGACTGGACGTGGAGGACGAGCTGAATGCAATCGCCAGCAGGGACCCGCGGTTCAGACCACTGCGCGTCGAGGGCTCGGTCTCCAAGGCGCAAAACGTCAACGCCGCGGTCGCCCACGTACGCGGTGAGTTCGTCGGGCTCTTCGACGCCGACCACCACCCGGCACCTGGGTCGTTCCACCGGGCGTGGCGTTGGTTGGCTGGTGGCGCCGGCGTTGTGCAGGGCCATTGCGTGATCCGCAATGGCGGCACGAACTTCGTGACCCGACTCGTTGCAACCGAGTTCGAGTCGATCTACGCCGTAAGTCACCCAGGCCGAGCCCGACTGCACGGGTTCGGCGTCTTCGGCGGGTCGAATGGTTACTGGCGAACGTCGCTGCTGCATCGCACGCGCATGCGTGGCTCGATGCTCACCGAAGACATCGATTCGTCAATGCGGGTGGTGCAGTCGGGTGAGGTGATCATCTCGGATCCCCACCTCGTGTCGACCGAACTCGCACCCGAGACCTTCGGCGCACTCTGGAACCAGCGCCTCCGCTGGGCCCAAGGATGGTCGCAGGTCTCCCTGCGGCACCTGATCAGGATGATCCGGAAGGCTCCGTCGTTGCGTCAACGGATCGGCGTCTTCTACCTCCTCGGCTGGCGAGAGGCCTATCCGTGGATCTCCCTGCAGATGTTCCCGTTGCTGGCCTATTGGTGGTTCCGCGGCGAACCGGCGATCGACTGGTTCGTGCCGATCTTCGTGATCACGACGCTCCTGACGCTCAGCGTCGGCCCGGCGCAGACCTGGTTCTCCTACCGACTCGCCCATCCAACCATCAAGCAGCACCGCCGCTGGTTCCTTCTTCAGGGTCTCTCATCGTTGCTCTTCTACACCGAGCTAAAGAACGTCATGGCCAGGACCGCCCACCTGAAAGAGGCGATGCGCGAACGCAAATGGAAGGTCACACCGCGAACGGGATCGGTCGTGGTCGATGCCCTGGAGGTTGCCGCCACCGAGTCATCGAGCACGAAGCCGACGGCTGGCAAGCAAGCCGAAGGCGCGGCGCCGGCACCGCCTGGCTCGGCGCCGAGTACGAACGACGCCACCGCATTAGCGGAGGTCGTTCACGAGTCGACCAGTACCGGCATCACGGCAGCAAACCCGGAACCGGAACCGGCGTCCGCCGACACCGTGATCGCCGGCGAGCAGACCAGCCCACGTGGCCGAAAGGCGCCTAAACGGAACCGCCGTCATCGTCAGCGACCTGTGTTCGCTGACGCCCGTGGAGGTCGGTGGCGTCCCACGATCTACGACGTAGAGATGGAACTCGACCTTGGACCGAAGACGATCTACGACCATGAACTGGAAAACGAAGACTGGGTACGAGAGTCCGAGTCGGCGGCCATGACCCGACACTCCCGGGACCGTTCGAACGATCGCCGAACAGCGATCCCCAATGGTGAGGAGCGACCCACAGCTTCGCATGCTCAGACCACGTTGGCCACGGCGGGCATACGGGCCAGACTCTATGAACCCGACTTCCAGCACTTGACAATCAACCCAACGTGGCGGCCGGAACCCAATGCTCCGGAGCCGAGTGAACCTGCACCATCTGATTTCGAAGGTATCCAGAGAATGAGTGACGACGTCCTCGATCGTGCGTCCGACCATCTCGAACGTGACCGGGCAGGTGACGATAGCTACTCGACGCTGCTCGCGACTGAGGAGCCGGTCAGCCGTTGACCGGATTCAGCTCGAGTACCCGACCCGACAGCTCTTCAGCGGTCAGCCCGTCGATTTCGAACCGTTTGCTCCTCGAAGATGCCCCGCTGACAAGCCGTACCTGTCGCGGGCGTACTCCGAGCATCTTGGCGAGCGCAGCAACGACGGCCTGATTGGCGGCACCGTCGACGGGCGGCGCTGCGACGGCCAGTTTCGGAACATCTCCATACCAACCGGTGAAACGCGTCTGGCGTGCGCCCGGCTGGATCCGTAGATGCAGCCGAGCGGTCACGAGCCGGCTCGTCCGACCGTCACCTCGACCTCATCGCCTTCGCCGAGCGTTGCTTGTGCCGAAACCGACAGTGTTTCTCGCATTACCAAATCGCGATGAACCGAGAAGGCGTCGACGGTCGCCTGTGGACCAACGATCGACAGCGTGATCCGATCACTAACGTCAAGATCGGCTTCTCGGCGCGCTTGTTGCACCTGACGGACGAGATCGCGGGCGACACCCTCTCGCTCGAGCTCCGGCGTAACGTTCGTGTCGAGCACAACAAGCCCGACGGACGACTTGAGCGTTGCGACGGCGCCCTCAACCGCAGACACGAGCCGGAAGTCGAACTCGCCCGGCAAGAGCTCGATGCCGCCGACCACAGCGCGATCTCCTGACAACGACCAGTCGCCTGCCTTGTGGGCCTTGATCACCTGTTGTGTCTCACCACCGAGCCGCGGCCCGAGCGTCTTGGGATTCAGTACCAACTCCTGCGATCCGAACCGATCGACGTCGGTCGTCAGCTCGACCTCCTTGACGTTCAGTTCGTCGCGCAGGATGTCGATGTGTGGAGCGAGCAGCTCGGCACCGGGAGTGGCGACAACGGCGCGAGCGAGCGGAAGCCGGACGCGAAGCCCCTCGGCCTTGCGAAGCGACAACAGCGTCGAGCATGCGTCTCGCACCTGTTGCATGCCTTCGTGCAGCTCGGCGTCGAACGGAAACGAATCGACGTCGGGCCAGTCGGTCAAGTGGACGCTGTCATCGTCGACCGAGTCGCCGACGAGTCCACCATAGATGTGATCGCTTACCAGAGGCAGCAGGGGCGCGGCGACCTGGCACAGCGTGACGAGCGCTGTGTGCAGTGTGTCGATCGCGTCTTGATCGCCATCCCAGAACCGATCGCGGCTGCGCCTGATATACCAGTTCGTGAGGGTGTCGAGGAACGCCGCAACCGACTCACAAGCGCCGAACAGGTCGTACTCGTCCATTCGGTCGGTCACGCCCTGTACGAGCGCCCTGATCTCGCCCAGAAGGTAGCGGTCGAGCACATCTGTCTGGTCGGTTCGCACCACGCCGCGCCGGCCAGCAGCGTTGGCATACAGCGTCAGGAAGTAGTACGCGTTCCAGTACGGCAAGACCACATGGCGAACGGTGTCGCGCATTCCTGTTTCCGTTACCGAGAAGTTGGCGCCACGCAAAATGGGCGACGACAACAGATGCCAGCGCATTGCGTCGGCCCCGTACACATCGAACATCTCGTTCGGGTCTGGATAGTTGCTCAGCGACTTCGACATCTTGCGGCCGTCGTCACCGAGCACGATCCCGTGGCTGACACACGTCGAAAACGCTGGTCGGTCGAACAGCGCCGTCGCCAACACATGCATCGTGTAGAACCAGCCCCGGGTCTGGCCGATGTATTCGACGATGAAGTCGCCTGGATAGTGATGTTCGAACCAATCGGTGTTTTCGAACGGGTAGTGCACCTGGGCGAACGGCATCGACCCCGACTCGAACCATCCATCGAGCACCTCCGGCACGCGACGCATCATCGACTGGCCCGTGGGATCGTCGGGGTTTGGGCGTACCAGATCGTCGACCGCCGGGCGATGTAGGTCGGTAATCTCGCCGCCGAAGTCGCGCCGCAGCTCGTCGAGCGAGCCGTACACGTCGATCCGCGGGTAGTCGGGATTGTCGCTCTTCCAGACCGGGATCGGCGAACCCCAGAAGCGGTTACGGCTGATCGCCCAATCGCGGGCGTTCTCGAGCCACTTGCCAAAAATGCCGTCCTTGATGTGCTCGGGCACCCAGTTGACCTGTTGATTGAGCTCGACCATCCGGTCGCGAAACTCGGTGACCGTGACGAACCACGATGAGATCGCCCGATAGACGAGCGGCTGATTGCAGCGCCAACAGTGCGGGTACGAGTGGTCATAGCTGTCGTGGCGAACCACGACACCCTCGTCCTTGAGGTGGCGGACGATGTGTGGGTTGGCGTCGAACACATGCTGCCCGACCCAGTCGCTCACCTCGACGGTAAATCGACCGTGCTCGTCCATCGGACAGATGGTGGGGATCCCGACCGCGTTGCATGCCAGCTGGTCGTCCTCGCCAAAGCCAGGCGCCATGTGCACCACACCTGTACCGTCTTCGGTCGACACAAAATCACCAGGCAACACCTGAAACGCGTTCGAAGTGTCGTCGAAGTAGCTGAACAGCGGCTCGTAGCGGCGGCCGACCAGCTCGGAACCCTTCAATGTACCGACCTGCTTGGCTTCAGCGAATTCGCGCTCGTAGGCGCCCAGGCGCGACTCGGCGAGGATGTACCGCTCGCCGTTGTCTTCCATGACCGCATAGTCGATGTCGGGTCCGACGGCCAGCGCCAGGTTAGAGGGCAGCGTCCACGGCGTGGTCGTCCAGGCCATGATCCGCTCGCCGGTGTCGAGCCTGAACCACACGGTCAACGCTGGATCTTGGCGATCGCGGTAAACATCGTCCATCCGCGTCTCTGTGTTGCTGAGTGGCGTTTCGCAGCGCCAGCAGTAGGCCAGAACGCGATACCCCTCGGTGACGAGACCCTTGTCCCACAGCGACTTGAACGCCCACATGACACTTTCCATATAGTCGAGATCGAGCGTCTTGTAGTCGTGCTCAAAATCAACCCAGCGCGCCTGGCGCGTGACATAGTCCTCCCACTCTTGGGTGTATCGCAGCACGCTCGACCGGCAGGCATCATTGAATCGGTCAATCCCGTAGGCGTTGATTTCGGGGTGCCCGGAGATACCGAGCTCTTTTTCGGCCTGAACTTCGGCGGGGAGCCCGTGGCAGTCCCACCCGAAGCGCCGCTCGACGCGCTTTCCTCGCATCGTCTTGTAGCGCGGCACGGCGTCCTTGACATAGCCGGTCAGCAGGTGGCCGTAGTGAGGTAGGCCATTGGCGAACGGTGGCCCGTCGTAGAACACGAACTCGTTTTCGCCGTCGACTCCGGCTTGGCGGAGGTCGATCGAGCGCTGAAACGTGCCATCGCGGTCCCACCGGTCGAGCATGGCGCGCTCGATCTCAGGAAGATTCGGATGCGATCCGACGGTCGGGTATCGATTGTTGGCGGTCACTGCGTGGCTCCTTGGTTTTGTTTGCCAGGGACGAGTCGAAACCCGCGGTACCACCCTGCTTGTCGACCCCCACAGGGATCGACCGCTCACCTTCACCAGCGATGACGGGCTGGACCCGTTCGGTTCTACTGGGCAGCAGGCTGCCGTTCTTCCGAAGGCTCAGAGGTGATCGCCTCGTCAGCGCCGATGGTGTGTGAGGTTATCGACGCCGATCGTTAGTCGGACGATGGCTTTTCTTGGCGTAACGGCAGATCTTCGGCTGAGTCGCTGAGAGCGTCGTTGTTGGCGACCATCGAAAATAGTCCTGGCATCGGAATTGGCTGCGTCTCGCCCTGATCGACAGCGTCGGCGAGCTCGTCGGCTGTGGCGAACGGGCCCCGCGCCTCTGGCGGCACGAACAGCTCGCCGGTGTCGTCACCGGGTTCGTCGTCTGAGGCGGACAACACCGGCGGGTGAACCGGTCCGAGTCCGGCGGGAACACGCTCGACCAACGCCTCGATCTGGCGAGCCGCTCCACGCAACCGATCCCTTTGCTCGACCATGAACTGCTCGAGCTGATCGACATCGCCAACGAGGAACTCGCGCCTGGCCTTGAGCGATTGCACTTCGTTTTCGGCTGCTTCGAGTTCGGCCTTGGTAGCGGTGCGAGCTGCACCACGCGCCTCTTCGAGCAGACGCGCAGACATCTCGCGCGTCGAGTCGATCGTTGCCTCAGCCTCGGTTTGGGCGTCGAGCTTGATCCGTTCAGCCTCCGCCTCGGCTTCGGCGACGGTGGTGTCAGCGGTGTGCTGCGCCAGCAACAACGTGCGCGAGATCGTCTCGGCTTCGTCACGGCTCAGTTGCGGGTGGTGGACGACATCGTGCTCGTCCTCCGGCTCGGTCGCCTGTTGGACCAACTGTTCGATCCTGGGCACCTCGATGGGGGTGGCCTCGCCAGATGATGTCGCGACGGCTGCGGCACTGACCTCCTGGAGGCGTGCGACAGCTGCGCGTGCACGTGCCTCCATAGCGGTGGCTTGCTGCTGGGCTGCCTCGAGCGCCTGAGCAGCCTCACCGAGGAAGGCGTTGACCTCGTCGGGGTCGTAGCCCTTGCGGACCGTTCGGAACGAGGCCCCCGCGATTTGAGATGGGGTGAGTTCCATCAGCCGGCTCAGTCGTCGTGCTCGTCGTGCCGGCTGCCACGGGGCGGCGTGGGCTTGAGGAGGTACACGCCATTGGCGACTTTCTCCATCGAGCCATCGAGGCCGTAGCAGAGTCCGCTGGCGAAGTCGATCAATCGGCGAGCGACTTCACGATCGGAACCTTCGAGGTTCATGATGACCGGCTGGCCTTCCTTGAACTTGTCGGCGACCTCTTGAGCCTGGTCGAAACGGCGCGGCCGGACAGCGGCAGGTTCGGTGGATCCACCCGAGCGCTGCGGACGTGGCTGCACGCCCGAATCGTCGCGGTCGGCGTTGCGCCTGGCCTGGGATGGGTCGAAGTCCCGAGACGGAAATGTTGGTCGACTTGGCAAGGTACGCACCACCCCTTCTGAGCCGGCCTCCTCGCGTTGCCCACGACCCGAGCGAGCGTCGGGCTCGGGTTGTCGGCGGCCGCGGGGCGCGGGCTCGTATTCCTCGTCCACATCATAATCGTCGTAGGCGTCGTCAGGACCGAGACCGAGATAGTCCATCGTGCGCTTCCAGAAAGACATACCGACTTCCTCCTTGCCGCGGAGCCTATCGCTCCTGGTCACGCCAGATGGGGACATGCCGCGAACCGAACAGTGCGGTGCCCACCCGAATCTGCGTAGTTCTCTCTTGCACCGCTACCTCGAGGTCGCCTGTCATCCCCATCGAGCACACCGCTAGTCCGAGTCGGTCGACGGCCTTCCTGACCTGCCGGAAACCGTCACGTGCCGCCTCGGGCCCACCGATCGTGGGCCCGACGGTCATCAAACCGCGCAGGTCGAGTTCTAACCCGACGACGTTGTCGACGAGCGTATTGAGGTCGCCGATCGGGCAGCCACCCTTTCCCAGTTCACCCTCCGTATCGACTTGAATCAAGATCTTGGCGCCGGGAGCCCGCTTGGCGATTTCGGTTGCCAAGCGCAATCGGTCGACCGTTTCGTACACGTCGACCAGGTCGGTGAGTTGACGAACCTTGTTGGTCTGCAACCTGCCTATGAAGTGAACATTTACAGAGCGGCCGCCACGATCCAGCACGTCCCGCTTGGCGATCAGCTCTTGGGCGTAGTTCTCGCCGATCGACGAGCAACCGGCACCAATCGCCGCTTCGATCGCCTCCGGACCAAAGCCTTTCGTGACCGGCAAGATCGACACTGAGTCGTCGCCGCCGGCGGCCCGTATCCGATCTCTGACTACCGCCAGCGCGGCGCCAACGTCGGCAGCGTCGAAGCCGGTCACGACCGCGCCTCGCTCGGCCGCCGATCGGCCACAACATGGCGCTGCGATTCATCTCTGACACGATGCGAGAAACCTTGGTACCGGCAGCTGCCGCAGCCACCGATCTGATCCAACTTCAGTTCGCCGCACTCGACAGCGACGGCATCGGAAATATTCAGCGCCACGTGCCCCGACGACGACAGCGGCGCGGTGGCGATGTGGCTACTTGAGGAACGACGGCACGTCGAAGTCGTCGTCGTCATCATCGATCGATTCGGCTGGTTCGGGCTCGGCGAACAGTTCGGTGATACGGGTCGATCCACCCGTCCCGCCATTACCAAGCTTGAGGCCCCCGCTTGCCGAGGGTCCGTCGAGGCGATCAAAACCGGCGGCGATGACGGTGACCTTGACCTCGTCACCCATCTCGTCGTCGATAACGGTACCGAAGATGATATTGGCGTCCTGGTGTGCGACCGCATGGATGATTTCGGCGGCCGCGTTCATCTCGAACAGTCCCATCGCGGACGACCCCGTAATGTTGAGCAGCACCCCGCGCGCACCATCGATCGCCGACTCGAGCAAAGGGCTCGAGATCGCCTGCTTGGCTGCCGACACTGCGCGATCGTCGCCGCTCGCTGTGCCGATGCCCATCAACGCCGAGCCGGCGTTGGAGAGCACCATCCGCACGTCGGCGAAATCGGTATTGATCAGACCTGGGGTCGTGATCAGATTGGTGATGCCCGAAACGCCCTGCAGCAGCACCTCGTCGGCCATCTTGAAGGCATTCAGTACGCTGGTCTTGTCGTTGGCGACAGTAAGCAACCGGTCGTTCGGAATGACGATCAGAGTGTCGACCTTCTCCTTTAGACGCTGCACACCGTTGTCGGCCTGAACGGCGCGCCGGCGACCCTCGAAACCGAACGGGCGTGTCACTACACCGATCGCCAACGCGCCGGCGTTGCGAGCGATCTCAGCGATCACGGGGGCAGCACCGGTACCGGTACCGCCTCCTTCGCCAGCCGTGATGAACACCATGTCGGCGCCCTTCACCATCTCCTCGATCTCGTCGTCGTGGGCCTCGGCCGCCGAGCGACCCACCTCGGGGTCACTGCCGGCGCCGAGCCCGCGGGTCAGATCGCGACCGATGTCGAGCTTGACATCAGCGTCACTCATCAAGAGCGCCTGGGCATCGGTGTTGACGGCGATGAACTCGACCCCCTTGAGGCCGGCGTCGATCATGCGGTTGACGGCATTGACGCCGCCGCCGCCGACACCGATCACCTTGATGACGGCAAGATAGTTCTGGGGCACGCCGGACATCAGTGGAACCTCCGTCGAAGGTAGCGATCAGTTGGAACACGATTGGGCTGCTGTTGGTTCATAATTCTTCGTTCAGAGAGAGACATATCGAAGCACGTGTACGGGCTCCGCGCACCATCCTGGCACGTCACGCCCGCTGCGTGCGGTGATGCTAGCCCAGTGAACGCCCGACTGGACAGGGACCGACCCGGCCGCCCGTATCGCGGGCGGGGCGCCACCCGTCATCGTGTCACCTGGTTGGTGGACACGTCGATCACACCCGACTCGGGAACACCGCCGGCCGACAGCACGGTTTCGAGCCGCACCAGCTTGACGAGCAGATCACGCGCCTCGCCAAAGCGCACCTCAACGCCGTCATCGATATGCATAACGAGACGCGACCCATCGGAGGTGACCTCGATCAAGTGCACCCGGCCCCGGATCGAACCCGTCAGGTTCTTACCCAGATCGGCGGCGGCCGCGTATCCGTATGGCGTGAACTGGCCAGCATCGAGATCGACTGGGTCAGGACCCCCGATTAGTACATACGCAAATGGATAATTGTCGATCACATCGAGCACCCGTCCAGACCGATCGAGCACGCGAAATCGCTGATCGGGGCCCTGATAGGTAGCGATCGCCTTGCGTTCTCTGATCTCGATACTGACCGAGTGCGGAAAATCGGTTCGGACTCGGGCGGATTCGACCCATGGAATCGCTTCGATCTGGTGCTCGGCAGCTTGGGTGTCTGCTATCAGCACCGGCGTACCGACGAGATCGTCGATCACCACCTGAAGCTGCTCGGTATTCGTGTACACGGCCCCCGAGACATACACCTGATCCTCCTGGATCGCGAATAGACCAGACCCCAGCAGGGCCAGTGTGCCAACCACGATCAACACGATCACAACCCCCAGCAGAACCCACTTGAGACGCCTTCGGCCCTGGGCGCGCTTGACCGCCCGCCGTCGCTCGCGCATTCTCGGCTCGATGCCTCGGCGAATATCGCGCTCGGATTCGGGTGCCAGGGCGTCGTCGGTGTCGTCATCTTGGATGAACACGATCGACCGCGAGCCTGATCGGTCGAGGCTGCCCTCGACATATACGGCGTCGGGCAGATCCGCGTCCTCGATCGCAATGATGTTGGCAGCACCAGCACCGCTGGCACCGCTGGCGTGTTTGGGTGGGGTCGGATCAACGGCGCGCGGCAGATCCTCGATCGCTACAGAGCCGTTGTAGTCGTCGATGCGGATCATCTTCGTCGCTGGCGGGGTCGGGTCGGACGGCGCCGCTTCGACGATCAGGATCTGTTCGTGCAGAACCGTTTCGGGCGGGGCCTCCCCGCGCTCCGCGGCCTCGGCTTCGGTGACCCAAGCAGGTAGCGCCGGTTCGACCGGTTGCGTCGGGCCGCGATCGGCGTCATCGACCCGATCCGCAGGGTGGTCTACATCATTGGGAGTGAGATCGGGCGTGAGGTCCTCGTCGCCTGAAAAGGCACGCACGAGTTCATCGATCGCAGCCGGGTCAGTCTCGCGTTCGTGGTTGCCCGGTCCGCTCATATCGGTTCGGCCATGACATCGTCGAACGACAGCGGATCTGTGTCGTCAAAACCGACCAGACGGACCTCGGTGCGCAATCGGTAGCCGGTCTGTTCGGCCACGCTGTTGCGCACCGTTTCGATCACGGCCCGCACATCGGCGGCCGTGCCGCCTTCGCCGGCCTGGATGAAGTTGGCGTGTTTCTCCGAGACCCAGGCGGAGCCGATTCGAAACCCGCGCAAGCCAATCCCGTCGATCAATCGACCTGCGGCAACTTCACCGGGGACCGGATTGACAAACACAGACCCACAGTTCTGCCCGCCCGGCTGGTGTTCCCTTCGCCATCGCACGATCTCGGTGAGTTCTGCCTCGGCCGTGTGGCGGTCGCCATCGGCCAGCCCAAGACGGGCCTCGAGGATGACAGCTGAGGACGGCAACGCCGACGCACGTAGCCGCAGGCCCAACTGCTCGACCGGAATACGGTGCGCAGCAGCCGACGGACAGTTCATGTCGAACACCAGCACATCGAGCAGACTGGCCGCCATGTCTGAGCCGTGTCCGCCGGCGTTCATCTTGACCGCGCCGCCGATCGAACCGGGCACGCCGACGGCCCATTCGAACCCCGTCAGACCGGCCGCCGCCGTGCGGCGCGCCAGCACGGGCAACGCCACACCGCCGCCCCCGGTTACGATTCGCCGGCCAGCGGGTACTTGCGGGATGTCAATCTGATCGGCGAAGTTGGCAATCGAGATCGCGATCCCGCGGTAGCCGTGATCGGCAACCAGCATGTTCGACCCACGGCCGATGACCAGTACCGGAACACCGGTCTCGACCCGGGCCTCGGCAACGGCGATCAGGTCGTCGGTCGAGCCGATATCGACAAACAGGGCCGCCGCGCCCCCGACCCTATAGGTCGTCATCGCCGCCAGCGACACGTCGCGTTCGAGCCGAGCACCGAGGCGATCGCCGAGCAACGACGCGGCTGCAGCCAACGAGGATTCGACGTTGGTCATCCGGCAGCCCCACGCCGGAAGGCCATCACCTCGTCTGGCAACGAGGCGATGTCTCCACAGCCCATCGAGATACACACGTCACCGGCACGAACAGCGCCCGCCAAATAGGTAACGAGTTCGTCGCGGCGCGGCAGCCAGACAACTGGGGTCCGGGGATGCGCGTCCAACACCGCGTTGAGCACCAGCTTGCCCGTGACGCCAGGAATCGGTTCGGTTCCCGACGAATAGATGTCGGTGAGCACCACGACATCGGCTGCCACGAAGGCGTCCGCATACTCTTGCCAGATCTCGGCCATACGGTTGTATCGGTTGGGCTGGAACACGGCGATCGTGCGTTGCCACCCGTCGCCGCTGTCGCGGGCAGCGCGCAGCACGGCGTTGATCTCGGTCGGCAAATGGGCGTAGTCATCGACAAAGGTCGCCCCAGCGTCGTGGCCGCGGATGTCGAATCGTCGTGCGACTCCCCCGAACCTGTTCAAGGCATCCGCAGCGACCTGTGGGTCGATACCGATCTCGACCGCCATCGCCAATGCTCCGGTGGCATTGACGACGTTGTGTTCGCCGCGAAGCGGCAGATGCACCGTGGCCAGAACGGCGCCGTCGCGTTCGACGTCGAAGTGAAACGAGCCGCTGTCGGCTCGCACCGCGACCGCTCGTACGTCGGCCGATTCGTGCATCCCGTAGGTGACCACGTCGTGATGGGCAGCGATTCGCGCCGAGCGCCGGTTATCGGCACACACCACCTTGGGACCGGGGATTTGCGCCAGGTATCGGTCGAAGGCGGCTTCGATCTGCTCGATCGAACCGTAGTAGTCGAGGTGATCGGTATCGATGTTGGTGAGGATCGTGCCGTGCAGCGGCAATTCAAGGTGGGTGCCATCGCTCTCGTCGGCCTCGACCACGAACCAATCACCGCCCGTCCACTGCGCACCGGTGCCCATGTCGGTTACGTCTCCACCAATCACGAAGCTCGGTCTGAGGCCTGCCTCGACGAGGATCAGCATCAGCATCGAGGTTGTTGTCGTCTTGCCGTGCGTGCCGGCGACAGCCAACGACTTGGCCTGGGCACATATGGAGGCGAGCATGCCTGCTCTGCTGAGCACGGTGACCCCGAGCTTGCGAGCCTCGTCGAGCTCGTTCAGATCGGGCGAGATAGCCGTCGATGCAGTGACCGCATCACAGCCGATGACGTTCGAGCGCTTGTGTCCGATGTGCACGGTGACGCCGGCGGCGCGCAGACGGTCGAGCACCTGACGTTCGCGAATGTCGACGCCGCTGACATGGTGTCCCATCTGTGCCAGCGCAAGAGCGATCGCGCTCATGCCGGGGCCGGCCGCACCGATCACGTGCAAACGCTTTGGTGTGGACAGATCGAGCGGCGGCAGTGGTACGGAGGGTTCGGTCACTTTGGTCATGACGTGGCTCAGGCTAGTGCCGCAGGGTTCATCGCCGGTGGCGTTCCCACCGCTTCGCGAGTCGCCGTTTTACGACGTTGATGCCACGGATTCGATCAGCTGTGCCAAGGCTCCACGGCGATGAACCTCGCCCATCTCGTATGCCTTGCACCCCACAGCCTGGCGTTCGTCAGGATCTCGTCGAAGCCGATCGATCACGTCGTCGAGTTGGTCGAGTCGGGCCTCCGGCAGATGAATCGCCGCCCCCTGGTCGGACAACCATCTGACGTTCAAGGTTTGATGGTCGTCCGCCGAGTTGGCCCACGGCACAAGCACAGCGGGCGTGCCCGTCACCGCCACCTCATGCGCCGTGCCGGCGCCGCCCCGACCCACCAGCACATCACACGCGGCATACACCGCCGGCATGTTCGATTCGTAGCCGACAGGGAGGTAGAACACTTCGTCAGCATCGGTCATCGGTGTTGGCGCGTTCGTGAGGAAGCGGTCGCCAACAACATGCCTGATCGCCAAACCGACATCATCTCGACGGGCGTCCGCAATCCGCCAGATGGCCTCGTTGAGCACGCCCGATCCCTGCGAACCGCCCATCACGGCCACCACGAACCGGTCTTCGGGCAGCTCCAAGACACGTCGCGCCGCGCCGCGATCGCGGCTCCGATCGACGTCGAGTATCTGGCGGCGAACCGGGGCGCCGGTCAGCACCGCCCTAGGCAACGGGGAGTCGGGAAATGCAACAGCGCATGCCGCCGCCCGCCTGGCGGCCATCCTGCTGGCACGGCCGGGCAACAGATCGAAACTCACCACGACGATCGGGATCCTGAGCTTTCGGGCTGCAAACACGGCCGGCATGCTGGCATATCCACCAACGCTCACGACTACCTTTGGCTTGAGGATGCGAAGCAATGCGATCGCCTCACGGCGTGATCGCCACATCTTGGGGAGAAACCCCAGATTGAGTTTGGTCACTCTGCGTTGGAAGCCGACCACGTCGAAGAACGTGTGCGGATAGGGCGTCTGGGGCAGCAGCTGAGTCTCGACTCCGCGCTTGGCCCCGATGTAGTGAATCGAGCCGGCCACTCGCCCATGACCGACGAGCCCGTCGGCGACGGCGAGCGCAGGTAGCACGTGGCCGGCAGTGCCGCCGCCGGTCACGATCGCAAACACTTCGGCCACGGCTTTGCCCGAGCCGTTCACAGAGATCGAGCGGGACGTTTGGTCGGGCCATGTGCCCGGCGACCCTGATGGGACGGCGACGTGACAACTCGACGAGCGACGTTAAGCAGCAGACCGGCGGAGACCATCGAAACGAAAAGCGATGTGCCTCCGGCCGAGAAGAACGGCAAAGTCAGTCCGGTCACTGGCATCAGGCCGACGACACCACCCATGTTGACGATCGCTTGGACACCGAACCACGCAGAGATTCCACCGGCAAGGATCAGCCCGAACTGATCGGGGGCTGCGAGTGCGGTCTGGATGCCGAACCACACCAGCAAGGCGAAACCTCCGACGACGGCGACCGATCCGACGAACCCCAGTTCGTCGGCGATGACAGCGAAAATGAAATCGCTGTGGGCAAGCGGCAGGTAACCAAGTTTGGAGTTGCTACCGCCGATGCCAGATCCGGTCATACCGCCGTTGGCGATGCTGAGCATTCCCTGCCACGACTGCCAGGCGAGATGCTCCTTGTTGCCTTCGATGTCGCGGAATGCGGCGAGACGGTTGAATCGACGTGGATCTGACAGGATCGCCACCAGAGCCCCGCTGGCCCCGATCGCCGAGATCAAGGCGACGTGGGCGAGCGGCACGCCGGCAATCAGGCCGACCGCCAGAACGATCGAAGCCAGCACGATCGCCGATCCGAGATCACCCTGCAAAAAACTCACGCCGGCACATGCCAGGGCAACGACGGCGAGCGGGACCAGGCCGCGACGCGGCAGATGCAGTTCTTCCTGGTTGCGAGCAAACATGTCGGCCAAGAAGGCGATCGCCGCCAGCTTGAGCACCTCCGAGGGCTGAAATCCGAACGTGCCGAACCGAACCCACGAGTTGGCATCATTGATCGTCGCCCCCAACCCTGGCACGAACGGCAGCATCATGGCGCCGGCCGCCAATACCGCTCCTGGGATCACAAACGCCCGCCACCGCTGGTAGGGCACGTTGAGCGCCACCAGCAGGCCGACCAGTCCGAGACCTGCCCAGATCAGCTGACGATTGAAGATCGCGTATGGCGATGTCTCGCCACCGACGTTGCGGGCTGAGGTGGCGGACAGCACCATCACCAGTCCGAGCATCACGAACATGGCGACGACCACTGCAATTACGTAGTACACGCTTGGCGTTGGCCCGAGGCGCTCGATCGCACGCGGCTGACGCTGCTGCACGGCGCGTCGTGACGGCTTGGTTCGGCGCGGGTTCCCGCGTTCGCCGGATTTCGTCTTGCCGCCGTTAAGTCGGTCGAGCGCAGCCTCCCGCCTGGCTTGGACATCTGCCGAACCAGACAACGGATTCATGGTGATCGTCACGTGGTGGTCTCCATCTCTGACGTGATGCCAAGGTAGTCGTGAACCAGGCTGCGAAAATTGTCGCCGCGTGCGGGATATCCCGTATACCAGTCGAAGCTGGCGCACCCCGGCGACAACACGACGGCGTCACCGGGGCGGGCCAGCGCAGCAGCCTGGTCGACGGCCGAAGCCATGTCGCTGGCATCGACGACAGTGGTCCGGCCGTCGAAGATGGTGTGTATGTCGGGTGCAGCCTCGCCGATCGCAACGACCGCACGCAGGCGGTGTGACTCGGCGGCCATCGGCGACAAATCGACCCCCTTACGGCTTCCCCCCGCAATCAGCACCAATGACGAAAAGGCCCGAATCGCCGTCGATGCGGCATGCGGCGTCGTCGCTTTTGAGTCGTTGAACCACTCGACGCCACCACCGGTACCGATCGGTTCGAGCCGATGTCGTGGGGCCTCGAATGTTGACAACGCCTCGGCGATCGCGGCCGGCGTCGCCAACCCGGTTTCGAGCACGAGCGCCGACGCCGCCAACGCGTTGGTGATGTCATGCGGCAGCCGGCGACGCATCACGCTGGTGTCGACGATCGGACCGTCGGGACCCATCAGCACACCGCCGGCCAGGTGATAGTCGGCTCCGCTGGCACCAAAGGTGCGACGACGCCCAGGGGCGCTGTCAAGGTGGCCCATCACGATCGGGTCATCGATGAATCCGATCGCCACGTCCGTGGGCGCCTGAAGACCAAAGATCCGCGCCTTGGCTGCCTGATAGGTGTCGATCGACTCGTGCCAGTTCAGATGGTCAGGCGCGAAGTTCAGCCACACCGCGGCATCCGCCCGGAATCGCTCGGTCCACGCCAAACGAAAGCTGGTGCACTCGACGACGAACGCGTCGAGGTCGCTGTCGAGAGCGTCGACGAGTGGCACATCGGTGTTGCCCAGCGCCTCAGAGCGAACACCGGCGGCCCTCAGGATCGCAACAGTCAGCTCGGTGGTCGTGGTCTTGCCGTCGGTGCCCGTGATCGCCAGGATCGGACGCGGACCGCCGATGCGCCGCTGTTCCCATCGATAGGCCAGCTCGATCTCACTCTGAACGGGAATGCCGGCAGCGCGGGCGGCGGCGATTACCACATGCCCCTCGGGCACGCCGGGCGCGGGTGACAACAGATCGAACTCAGCGACAAACTGCTCGAGCCCGTCTGGTAATGATGCGAGTGACACGCCCAGTTCGAGCGCCCGTTCGAGTTTGGTGTCGTCGGCAACATCGTCGGTGGCGACTACCTCGTAACCGTGACGCTGCAACGCTCGAACCGTTGAGATCCCGGTGATCGCGAGTCCGTGGACGAGTGCTCTCACGTCAGCCGACCACCCTCGTGTAGTCGGCGACGAAGATCGCCAGTGCACTGGCGACACAGATCGCTGAGATCAGCCAGAATCGGATAATCACCGTCGTCTCCGGCCATCCCGCCAACTCGAAATGATGATGAATCGGGGACATTCGGAACAGCCGCTTCTTGCGCCCAGATGCCTTGAACACACCCATCTGGATGGCTACCGAGCCGGCCTCCATCACATTGATGCCGCAGATCAGAATCAGCAACAAATGGGTATTCAGCGTCAATGCCAAGAATGCCAGCGCCGAGCCGATGCCGAGCGCTCCTACGTCGCCCATGAAGATCCGGGCGGGTGCCGCGTTCCACCAGAGGAATCCGAGGCAGGCGCCGGCAAAGCCGGCCGCCATCACGCCCATGTCGAGTGGGTTCACCACCGAGCCGTAAACCTCAGGATTTCGGAATGCCCAATAACCGATGATCATGAAAGCGCCGAAACCCATCAACGCCGAACCGCCGGCGAGGCCGTCGAGGCCATCGGTCACATTGACCGCATTGGTGGTCGCCCAGATGATCACCCCGGCCCATAACACCCAGACGAAGGCCGGAACATCGAACCCCAGATCGCCTGCACGAACGAACGTGATCGATTCGTCGACACCTGTCGTTCCGACCAGCCACCAGGCCAGGCCGAAGCTCATCAGCATCGTGATGTAGTTCTTCTGCTTCCAGAAAATCCCCCGATTGTGACCTTTACGAATCTTGATCCAGTCGTCTAGGAAGCCCATCGTCGACATGCCGAGCACGCCGACCCAAACGATCATTGCCTGATCGGAGAAAGCGATATCTCGAACGTGGGCGGCGGCCCACCCGATGAAGGCGGCAATCACGATCGCCAGACCACCCATCGTGGGCGTGCCCTGCTTGCTCATGTGGTGCTCTGGCCCGTGATCTTCCTTGCCAAGGATCGGTTGCCCGTGCCCGCGTGTGCGGAAGAAGATGATCAGAAACCGTGTTCCGAACAGCGAAATCAGCGTCGAGACAGCCCCAGCGATCAGCACGGCAATCATGTTTGATCCCCGATCGGAGTGCGAGCGGTCAGTTCGTCGAGTAGCTGGCGGGCGACCACACGATCGTCGAAGGCGCGTACTTCTTCGCCGATCGTCTGGGTCTTTTCGTGGCCTTTGCCGGCGATCACGACGACGTCTCCGGGGCGCGCCGCGCCCAACGCCATGGCGATCGCAGCGCGACGATCGATCTCGAGCATCACGGCGTCGCTGTAGCGGGCAGCGATCCCCGCTGCGGTGGCCTTGATGATCGCAGCCGGGTCTTCGTGGCGCGGATTGTCGCTGGTGATCACGACCATGTCGGCGTACTCCGCGGCGACGGCACCCATCAAGGGTCGCTTGTCTACATCGCGAGCGCCGCCGCACCCGAACACGGCGATGACGGCGGCTCGACCGGCGAGGGTTCGAGCCGAGGCGAGCAGTTCCTTCAAGCCATCGGGCGTGTGGGCATAGTCGACCACCACGGCGAACGTGTGCCGTTCGGGGTCGCTGACGAGTTCGAACCGGCCGGGGACAGGTGGACATTCCGCCAAACCTCTGATCGCCGCCTCGACGTCGATCCCGAGTACACACGAAACCGTCAACGCCGCCAACGAGTTCATCACGTTGAAGCGGCCACCGAGCGGAACAAAGACGCTGTGTCCACGCCAGGTGAACGAATGATGATCGACCCCGACCTCCACGTCGAGTGCATCATCCTGCGTGAAGCCGATCATCTCGACGGCTGCGACATCGGCGACGAGCCGACCGAAAGGATCATCGAGATTGACGACCCCTATTTCAGTCAGCTGCGGACTGAACAGCGAGGCCTTGGCACGAAAGTACGACTCCATCGACTCGTGCAGATCGAGGTGATCGCGACCGAGGTTGGTGAACACGCTGGCTTCAAACCGCGTGCCCGCCACCCGATGCAGAGCAAGGGCGTGAGAGGAGACCTCCATCACCACCGCGTCGACGCCTTCGTCAACGAACTCAGCCAAGCGGCGCTGCAGATCGGGGGCCTCAGGCGTGGTACGCGCTCCGGACAGCGTGCCGATCTGCCGCTGTTCATACCCGGCAGCCTGCAGGATCGAGCCGAGTAGGTGGGTGGTAGTGGTCTTGCCATTGGTGCCGGTGATCCCGACCATCCGTAGCTTGCCGGCGGGATGCCCGTGTATGGCAGCCGCGACGGGGCCCATCGCCCGTCGAACGTCCGAGATGACAATCTGCGGAACGTTGAGCGCCAGTCGCCGCTCGACGAGCAGCAGCTCGGCGCCCTGTTCGACGGCGTTCGCCGCATAGTCGTGTCCGTCGAACCGTGCCCCAGGTACACACGCAAATGCCGATCCGAGCCGGACCTGGCGTGAGTCATGAGTGAGGTCGAGCAGTGTTGCGCCGGCTGAACCGATCACCTCGATCAGCAGTTCTGGCGGCACCGCATCTGCCAGTTCCTGAACCGTGGCTGCCATGTTGATCACACGGCCGGACATGACGCCGAGTCGGGCGGGGGTTGAACACCGAGTTCTTGCACGATCGTCGGTGCCAGATCGGCGAACACGGGTGCTGCCGCTGTGCCACCGAAGCGGTTGATGTCGCCGGCCGGTGGTTCGTCGATCGACACCAACACGGTGATCTGGGGATCTTCAGCGGGAAAGAATCCGACGAAACTGGCGTAGTAGACGGGATCGCCGTCCTCGTTAAAATAGGTGCCATTGGGCTGTGCCTTCAGACCGGTGCCGGTCTTGCCGGCGACGCTGAAGTTCTTGATGCCATATTGGGCTCGCTTACCCGTTCCGTGCGGGTCGCACACGACGGCACGCATCAGCCTCTGAACTTCCTCGGCAACATCGGGCCTCAATACCTCGCGTGTTTCGGCAGCTGCGGCGGGGATGATCTCGCCGTCGGGCCCGACGGTCCCGAGCACGAGCCGGGGCGCCACATAGGTGCCGTCGTTGGCGATCGTATTGACGGCGGCTGCAAGCTGGATCGATGTGCTGGCCAGGCCCTGGCCATACGCCACGGTCACGCGCTCCGACCCCCACAGATCGCTCCAATGCTTGAGAATGCCGGTCGATTCACCTGGGAAGTCCAGTGCCGTCTTTTCGCCGAGTCCGAAATTGTGCATGTACTCCCAATGAATTTGACGGGCATTGTCCCAGTTTTCGTCGAGCGACTGCTGGACGTCGATCGTGCCGATGTTCGACGACTCGATCAGGATCCTCTCGACCGACATCTCGTCGTCCGGGTGCTCGTGCGAATCCTTGAGCAGGTCGTCGGCGTACTGCCGACGCCACGGCACGACGAACGTGGAGTTGGCGGTGACAGATCCCTGGTTGAGGCCTGCCGCGATCGTGATCACCTTTGCGACCGAGCCCGGCTCGTAGGCATTGACAGCGGCGAGATTTGCCGAGGTGACCTCGACGACGCCGTCCTTTTCGTCGCTGACCACCGACGCCATCGCGTAGACGTCACCCGACCTGGTGTCCATCACGATGATCGTGCCCGACTTGGCGCCGAGTTCGGTGACGCGAGCGACCAACGCATTCTCGGCCGCAAACTGGATTGACCGATCGATCGTCAACACGACATCGTCTCCAGGCGCTGGTACGACCGTCGTGCGCTCGGTACCTGGGATAGAACGGTTCTTCGGCGCGACTTCCTTGCTCATCTCGCCGGGCGTACCGGTGAGCGGCTCGTCGTACTGTTTCTCGAGGCCGGCGATACCGATGCCGTCGATGTCGGTTCGTCCGATGACGCTGAGCCCGACCGTTCCACCTGGCAGAATCCTGTGGTCCTCTTCGTCGACATTGACCCCCACCAGGTGCAGGTGCGCGATCTGTTCGCCGACTTCAAGCGGGACCTGACGCCGCACGTAAACAAATCCTCGATCTTTCGCCAACAGATCGTCGTAGAGGTCACGGGTCTCTCCATCGGTCAGGCCGAGGAACGATTGCATGAGCCGCGCTGTCCCCGCCGAGTCGGTGACGAGCTTGGGGTTGACGCTGATCGAGTAGGCCGGCACCGACAACGCCAACTCCTCACCATTGCGGTCGAAGATCGTGCCGCGGTCGGCGGCAAGTGGGGTTGTCCGGCTCCACTGCGCGGCACCGGCGCTGCGCAACGCCTCTCCCCCAGCCGACTGAATCTTGGCGACCTTGAACAGCACCGTTCCGAACACGACCAGCAGCAGCACGAGCACCATCTTGAGACGGACGGACGAAGTGCCCAGCCCAAGCATGTCGCGGCGCGGCGGAATGATGTGCGATTTCGCCAGCACTCGGCGTCGCGCCGTTGGCTGTCGCTCGGAGCGATGCCTACGTGACGACGTCTGTGAGGTATCACGGAAGGTCAGCTCACGTCGCTGACGCTGCGGCGCTTGACGCCGTGAGGTTGCTTTCGAGTTCGATGCGCGCTGTGCCGTGGTCTTGACGCCTAACGGCGCTGGGCGCCTGGCTGTCGAGCGAACCGAAGGGCGATTCGCGCTGGAACGATTGGTGCCCGAACGCGTCGCTTGCGCCCGTTTCACCTGCGGTGCTGATCGGCGAGCTGGGCGCGATGGTGGGGTGCGGCGGCTCATGGGGCTTCGGCGCTGACCGCTTTGACCAACCGGAACTGATCGAGTGGTTCGAGCCGGGCATTCGAACCCGGAATAATCTCATTGTGAAAGGGCATTTCGCCCGTGCGGGCAATCGTGACCGCCAAAACCATCGGATCGACGGGAAGAAACTCGCCCTCCGCGGCCGGATACATGCCGAGTTCGAGCGCGGCCGCAGAGAGGCGTGGTAACGACCGCAGCTCGGCGCGCTCGGACCGCAGCACATCGAAGTCTTCTTGCGCCTGCCGCACCGAGCGTTCGAACTGGTCGATCTCGAGCTGACGCTCGGCAATCCGGGTGTGCAGATAGACGGCGCCCATCATCACCACAGAGATCAATACGGTCAGCCCGATCGCGAATCGGGCGGCCCGACGTCGGCCAGGTACGACGGCCAGTTGACGCTTCCTGATTGGCGACCTCGACGGGGACGCGTGCCTGAGTGGAAATGCCATCAGCGCGTATTCGCTTTGGTCGGTTCGATCTTCTCGGCCACCCGGAAGAGGGCCGAAGCCGCACGCCGGTTGCTACTGCTCTCGTCGTGGCTCGGACGCTTGGGGACACCGCGCACGATCCGAACGGTTTGCACCGCGCCGCACACACACGGGAGTTCAGGTGGGCATTCACAACCACCAGTTTGCGCTTGACGAATCCGATCCTTGGCGATCCGATCCTCGCCCGAGTGGTAGGACAACACAGCCAAACGGCCGCCGGGCACGAGTGCATCAATGGCCGAATCGAGAGCGTTCGGCAGTGCGTCGAGTTCACCGTTGACCTCGATCCGAATCGCTTGGAAGGCGCGCTTTGCGGGGTGTCCCCCCGTGCGGCGCGCCGGTGCAGGGATGGCGCTGGTGACAACCTCGGCGAGTCGAGTCGTCGACTCGATCGGTCTGGCGGCAATGATCGCTTTGGCAATCCGTGAGGCGAACCGTTCGTCACCATACCTTCGAATAATGTTGGCCAACTGGCGCTCGGGATAACCGTTGACGACGTCGTCGGCAGACCACGGCGAAGCGGCATCCATCCGCATGTCCAGCGGGCCATCGTTGCGGTACGAGAATCCACGTTCGGGACGGTCGAGCTGCGGCGACGAGACGCCAAGGTCGAACAGCGCACCGCTCAGTTGTTCGATCGAATGCGCCGCCATCGCTTGATCGAGATCGTCAAACCTGCAGTGCTGTGTCATGACTCGATCGCCAAACCGGCCGAGCCTGGTGGTCGCCGCCGCCAGCGCGTCCGCGTCTCGATCGAGCCCGAGAACGCTCAGATCATCGCGTGAATCGAGAATCGCCTCGCTATGGCCGCCACCGCCGAGCGTGGCGTCGACGATCACACCTGCTGGCACCGATCGGAAGGTCTCGACGATCTCGTGCTTCATGACCGGTTCGTGGGAGAAGCTGGCGTCGCTCATGACCCGTCTCCGTCATTCCAGACGCGGCCGGGCTGCACGACTCCGTCCTCGCCGCGAATCGTGTGATAGCGCGATGGGCGCCATACCTCGAGTCGGGTCAGTGCACCGGCGATGATCGCCTGCGCTCCAGAGCGAATGCCCGCATGCTTGCGCGATCCCTCGTCGAGGGTGATCCGACCCTGCTTGTCGATCGCCGCCACGGACGAGCTGACACCGAACGCTCGCAACGCCGAGGCAGGCGATTCGCCAAGTCGCACCCGCTCCTCGAGTTGAGCGACCTCCTTGTCGAACTGTGCGAGTGAGGTGATCGATACAAAGCCGTCGGGGTGATTGCGGAGATAGCACTTGGCGGCGAGATCGTCACGAAAGTCAGCGGGCAACGCCAAGCGGCCGTTGCCGTCGACGCTGCGGTCGTACTCACCGACGAACACGTTCGTGCCAGTCCTTCCGAATCAAGCCCGCTCTCCTGCCTTCCCATCACGAGTCGTGTCGACACGTGATGTCGAGAACGGCGGGTGCGGCCTCGTGATCCGTAAGTATGGTCCATGCTCCTCACCAATATCAACCATTTCGACCCAATTACCCCCAATTACTCCCGAGCAGTCAACTGACGTTTCCGACTCGTAAGCATCTGAACACCGCCGCCCGAGGATCGAAGGCTGATCAGCGTTACATCAACAGCGCTGCCAGGGCCCGCGCCAGGGGCTCTGGTCGCAGCCCGGGCAAGACGACTGGCTCGACGATTTGCAGGTCAGGGAGATCACCGAGCAGCAGGTTGGCGATGCAGGCGGTCTGGGGCTCGCGATACACCATTCCTTGCATCCGCAGGCCATGTCGGGTGCGGCGTTGACTCAATCCGACGAGCTTGCGACCCCCTATCAACACTTCGCCAGGGCCGATCCCCGCGAAGCAGACAAGGTCGGACCACGCCGAGTCGAGCATCCCCCCGCGGTGCACCTCGAGTCCGGCCACGTGACCATCGTCGGCGAGCAACGGCCGCAGTGCGGCGAGCCAATGTTCACCAAGCCACACCATTGCTCCCCGGATGTCATCTGGAGCAAAACCGTGCGGCACGACAACATCGATCCACACGACGGCATGTGCCCTGACGATCACGGCGCCACCACCTGAGCGACGACGCGCCACATTCAGCCCGGCCGCCGATGCTGCAACAAGGTCGACTAGGTCGGGCGACTGACGCGAGCCGAGCACAAGCGCCGAATCGGTCGGGTCACACCACCACACCTGTGGGGCCGTGATCACGTCGGCACCGAACGGATCGAGAGCGTGCAGTTCGGCGACACTCCCCCGCTGATGAATGACCTCGACCACGCCGCAAAGCTACCGAGTCCGAGCAGCGCTGTCAGCTGGCGATCGGCAGATATCTCTTCCAGGTATCTGGCACCGACGTACCGCCGACGACGATCCAGGCAGTAGTCCTGGGAGCATGACACGCCCGCATCAACCGCATACCCGCCTCATCGGGCGTGCGGTCACGCTTTGCGCTATTGCATGAGCGGCAGGCCGCAGCCAGGTTGTCCCACACGTCGCGGCCTCCGCGCGAACGGGGAACGACATGGTCGATCGAATCGGCGTGATTTCCACAGTACTGGCAGCGGTGATTATCGCGAGCAAAGATGGCGCGGCGCGAAACGGGCGCAACGCGACGTCGTGGCACCCGCACCACGTACCTCAGCCTGATTACGGCCGGGCTTGCCAATGTGAGTGTGGCCGACCGCACGACTGCGTCGTCGGCTTCGACCAGGTCGGCCTTGCCGGCGATCACCAGGCAGATCGCCCGTCTCGCCGATACGACGCTGAGCGGCTCGTAGGTTGCGTTCAACACGAGAGACCGCCGCATTTCCGAGCAGCCGTTTCTTAACCCCACTCCCGACACCACATGAGATAGTTCACCACATCTTGCGGCACCGGCGCACGATCGGTTGCGCCGTATTGGGTCAGCATACGAAATCGCAGATAGTCACCAGGCGGCACCGGAAGGAAGGGACGCCGACGCCACCAACCAGGGGCCGAAGTTCGGCGAGCCTGACGCACGGCCGTGACCCACAATGACGGGTGACGGGCGACGGCGAGGGCAACATGGATCACTTGGGCCGAGGCTCCTTCGGTAACCCGCGCACCATCTCACCGATGATGTTGCGCTGGATCTGCGACGAACCGGCGCAGATCGTGCCGGCCCGGGCGTTCAGAAACGTGTCGACCCACGAGGCAGACGATTTCGGCGCGCCGCCATCGTCGATATCGAATGCCGAGGATGGGCGGCGACCCGACGGCGTCATTGCCCCGGCCCGAAACTCTCGACACCGAGTTCGGTGATGATCGTGTGGTACTCGCTCGAGTACAGCTCGGGCTGCATGCCGCCAGCCTAGTTATTCTGGTTACCGACGGGTAGATCGGCCTTCTCGGCGGTTCGCCCGGCCTCGGCGTGGCGAGCGATCGCGGCCGCAGCCACGAGCGGCCCGACTCGGCCGCTCTCTGTACCGCGCACACGTAGTGATCCGAGATGGTCAAGACCTGAGCGCTGATCGAGTTCCCTGGCGAGAGCATCGAAGAATGGGGCGCCGAACACCGACGGGACGACACCGCCAATCACGATGTCGGCCACATCGAGCATCGCCGCCATCGAGGCACATGCCCGCCCGACCATGATGCCGGTGCGCTCGATGATCGCCGGCGGGGTACGTCGTAGGTCACGCCCGGTGCTGGCCTCGATCCCTTTGGCACCCGCATATACGGTCAAGCAGCCGATCGCACCACATGCGCACTCGGTGCCGTCGGGCTCGACGATCAGATGACCGAACTGGCCGAGGTTGCCGGTCAGCCCTTCGGCGAGTTTGCCGTTAACCACCAGCGCCCCGTCGACATCGTCACCGAGCACGAGCGCAGCCATCTGCTGCTTGACCGGTGCCAGTTCGGAAGACTCGCCGCGCCACAATTCGGCGAGCGCTAAACCGCGGCCTGCGGTATCAAGATCGACGGGCAGGCCACTCACGTGCGCCAACTCGCGTCGAAGTGGGAAGTCGTGCCACAACGGCATCCCCACCGGCTTCATGGCCCCGGTCCCCCGGTCGATCGGCCCGGGACACGTAATCCCGACCGCAGCGGGCACGACATCGCTGGGATTCGCTGCCAATACGCGTCGCACAAGCTGAGTCAACGACGGCCAGACGTTGCGGGCCGGTGTCGTGAGCCGATCCCGCACGACGATCTCTCCGTCGGTGTCGACGATGCCGGCGATCATGCGGCTTGGGCCGAGGTCGATAGCAAGGTATCCGTGCGTCACGGGCAGGCACCGTACCTCGCCGTGCAGCGTGACCGCCGGGCACGCTGCGCGTTCAGCGTCTACTGTTCGTCAGCGTGACGGACACAGCTCAGGCAACCTCGACCTTTTCCACCCTTTTCGAAGGCATTGTCGACAACATCGCGACCGTTCTACACGGCAAGCGCGATTCGATCGAGTTTGCCGTGATGGCATTGCTGGCCGAGGGTCACCTGCTGATCGAGGATGTGCCGGGCGTCGGCAAGACCAGCCTTGCCAAAGCACTCGCCGGATCGATCCACTGCAGCTGGAAGCGGGTGCAGTTCACGCCCGACTTGTTGCCGACCGACCTCGTCGGCGTCAGCATCTACGAGCGTTCGACCGAGCAGTTTCGATTTACGCCGGGGCCGCTGTTCGCCAACATCGTGCTCGCCGACGAGATCAACCGGGCCTCACCAAAGACCCAGTCGGCCTTGTTGGAGGCGATGGAAGAACGCCAGGTCAGTGCCGACGGGATCACCCACCCGCTCGACCCACCGTTCATGGTGATCGCCACCCAGAACCCGGTCGAGCAAGAAGGAACGTACCGGCTGCCTGAGAGCCAGCTCGACCGGTTCCTGCTCAGGATCTCGCTGGGCTATCCAGGCCGCACGGCCGAGATCGCGATCCTCGACAATCAGGGGTCGTCGGACGCGCTGAGCGCTTTACAGCCGGTGGTGTCGATGCCCGAGGTGATGGGGATGATCGCGACGGTGAAGAGTGTGTATCTGGCGAGCGCCCTCAAGTCCTACATGGTCGATCTCTCCGAGGCCAGCCGCCGTCACCCGGCGATCGAACTTGGCCTGTCGCCCCGCGCCACGTTGCAGTTGTCATCGGCTGTTCGCGGATACGCCGCCGCTAAGGGCCGCGACTACGGAACCCCCGACGATGTCAAGACCGTCGCTCCGGCGGCGCTCGCCCATCGCCTCATGCTGCGGGCCGGCAGCAATGCTCGCACCACAGCAGAAGAGGCGATCCGTGAACTGCTGGCCGAGGTTCCTGTCCCGATTGCGAAGTGACCCGATGAGTAGCACTCGCTGATGCCCACGCGACAAGGTTGGACGGTGCTCGCCGGCGCGGTCGCGGCGTTCGCTACCGGGCGCCTTTTCGGCATCCTCGAGCTGTTCGTGATCGGCGCCGGGTTAACCGCCGCCGTGATCGTGGCAGTCGCCACGATCAGACTCCATCGGCCACATCTGGCAATCACGCGGTGGGCACACCCATCGGTACTAACGGTAGGAGACACCGGCCGCGTCGATCTACTGATCGAGAACCGCGGCAAGCTTCGCTCGCCGCGTGTCGATCTCACCGAACCGGTCGGCGCCAGTAACACCGCCCACATGGGGGTCGCCCCGCTGCGTCGAGGCGACCAGGTCACCGCCGGCTACCGCGTTCCCGCATTGCGTCGAGGGGTTCTGCTCGTGGGGCCGACCACGCTCCAACGTCGAGACATACTGGGTCTCGCTTACGACTCGAGAATCACAACGGGCGTCACAGAACTCACCGTCGCCCCGCAGACCTTCGAGATGCCAATGCCTTCGCTCGGACAGGGTGTGCTCGGTCGGCATCTGCTGGCGCTGTCGCAGCGCGTCGGCCCCGGCGAGTTCCACAGCCTTCGCGACTATGTGGTCGGTGACGAGCAGCGATCGATCCACTGGAAGGCATCGGCTCGATCCGAAGAGATCAAGGTCCGCCAGCACGAGGCACAGGGCGTCCGTCGGTGCATTGTCGTGCTCGACCGTGATGGTGACGCCTACCCCTCGCCCGTCACCGACATCGACGCCGACGTGTTCGAGCGGGCCGTCACCGCAGCCGGCAGCCTGGTGATCAGCGCCGACCGTGCTGGTCTCACGACCCGCTTCGTGAGCGGCGGCGGTATCGACCTACGCGGTCCCGACGTCGCTGCCCACGCCCTCAGAGTGCTTGCCACGATCGATGTCGGGCCGCCGCTCAGCGACGTCGATCGCGATCCAGGAGAGGGACTCGGTTTGGTAATTGTCGTCACGTCGTCACCCGCCAGCGACGCTTGGCGTCGCACAGGGGGCATCTCCGATCCGACCCTGACAAGGGTCGGGGTGTTCACAGCCGGAGCTCCCGCTACGCGGCTGTCGATCGATGCCTCCACGATCGCCTCGTTCCGTAGGGGTTGGCAACGGCTGGCCGGCAATCGTGGGCTGGTCAAAGAGTTGCTCGTCACCGGTGAGACCTCATGACCGGCGCCACCGAGGGTCAAGCATCGATCCAGCGTGATCTGGCAGCGACAGCGGCACTCACACTTTTTTCGGTCGTAGTTGCCTTCGGATTTGCCAGAGTGTTCGGCGGGTGGAGTTTCCTCGCCGACTTCACCGTTCTCGCACTTGTCGGGCACGGCTCATCATTCCTGATGCGTCGTGCCCGTTTGCCGGGATGGTTGTCGATCCCGTTGGTGGCCGCACTGATGCTTTGGGTGCTCGTCGTCCAGCAGTACAGCTCGACCTTGACGTGGTTCGTCCCACGCCAAACGACCTGGGACCAGGTCGACCTGGAGATCGGACTCGTTCGCGATCAATTCCAGACCGCCGTCGCTCCCGTGCTGTACGGAGCCGGCTGGGCGACATTGGCTGGATTCGCATTGGTGATCGTGATCGTGATGTCTGATTCGTTCGCCTTCCGGGCCGACGCGCGCGGCGAGGCACTCGTGCCGGGCGGAGTTCTGTTCGTCTTCATCGCAGCCCTCAGCAGCTCGCGCCTCCAGATCGCATCCACCGGCTTGTTGTTGGCAAGCGGGGTACTCGCAGTCATTGCCTTGCGCTCGATGCACGACCGACGCCTTCGGGTCGAGCTGACCGCACGTCGTGGCCCGGCCTCGCTGGCGATTCCCGCTGCACTCGCCACCGCCGTGGTGATCGCCGTACTGGCCGGTTTCGTCGGCCCCCGGCTGCCCGGCGCCATGGCCGAACCGCTGTACAACACAAAAGGACGGGGCGGCGGCGTCACCAATGTGGTCAGCCCTCTCGTCGATATCCGTTCTCGGCTCACGAATCGGGGCAATGAAGAGCTGTTTCGCGTCAACGCCGATGCGCCCGCCTATTGGCGTGCCACCACATTGCCGGAGTTCGATGGCACCACCTTCCGGCTCCCAACCCGTGCGCTCGAGCGGATCGAGGGTGACTTTGGCGATCAGAATCCATCCGGTCGGCAGATCCGCCAGCAAATCCAGGTGCTGTCGCTCGGCGGCCAGCTCGTTCCAGCTGCGGCCGATCCGTTCCAGGCCGAAGGCCGTTCAGGCGGTCAACGAATCGAACTTCGACTCAATCGTGAGACAAACACGCTCGTCACCCCTGACGAAATCGTCGCCGGCGACCTGTTCACCGTGGTGTCATCGGCACCGCAGTTGTCGGCCGATGTGCTGCGTAACGCGACCTCATCGTCACCCCCGGATTCGATCTTCGTCGAACTTCCCGACAACCTCCCCGCCGTGGTCAGAGAACTCGCCGCTGAAGTGACGGCCGGATTCGGCAGCAGCTACGAGGCGGCGGTCGCATTGCAAGACTGGTTCCGCAACGATTTCGAGTACAGCCTCGAGGTGCAATCGGGGCATGGTTCGAACGCGATCGAGAGCTTTCTCAACGAACGGGTCGGCTATTGCGAGCAGTTTGCCGCCACGTTCGCGACAATGACACGCACGCTCGGTATCCCGTCTCGGGTGGCCGTCGGGTTTACGCCCGGAACCCTCAACGAAGAGGGTTGGTACAGCGTGTTGGGCAAGAACGCCCACGCCTGGCCCGAGCTGTGGTTCGACGGGATTGGCTGGGTCGCCTTCGAACCAACGCCAGGACGCGGCGCCCCCGGTGCCCAGGACTACACCAACGTGTTGGCCGAACAGGACGAGACGGCACAAGCTATCCCTAACGGACAGATCGATCAGAGCGCACCCGTACAACCAATCACCCCGTCGACTGTGGTGCCGTCACTCACCACGTTGCCAAACGCCGGCCCCGGTGGCGCTCCACAGTTCGACGACCCGGCCTCCACTTTCGGTGACGGGCTGGGCACACCAATCGACGACGCGACGTCCGACAATTCCAACGCACCACAGATCGTGCTGGCTGTCCTCGCCCTGCTGGCGGCGCTACTGGCGGTGCCATGGACTATTCGCCAGGTCCGGTCACGTTCGTTGCGGACAGGCGGGCCGAGCGAGCGAGTACAGCTGGCGTGGATCAGGGCGCGCACCGCAGCCCAGCAGGCCGGAGTCGCCGGCCGCGATTCGATGACGTCGCGCGAGTGGGCGTCAGCGACTGCCAACCAGCTTCCTGTCGCGGCGCGGCCGATGCGCTCGCTAGCCGACATGGTCGACAGAGTGACGTACTCGCCGCCCGGCAGCGTCGATCTCCAACGCACAGGCACATTCGGGGCCACGGTCAGCCACGATTGCGAGTTGTGGTCCGATCAGGTCAATCGGATCGCGGTCGACACGCTGACAACCTCGCAACGAATCAAGCGCTACTTCACGACCTGGAGCTGAGACAGCCCGATTACTCGGGGCGACGTGGGCGGCCGGCGCCGGCGAGCCACGCATTGATCGGCAGATTGCTCAGCTTTTCGCGCCCGATCACCCGAAGTTCGGCCTCGAGTAGCACCGCCAACGCCAATACGCCGATGAACGCCGCGAACGCCACCCAGAAGCTGATCGCCAAACCGGCGACGGTGACGACGAGACCGATCGCCAGCCCGATGCTGAGCATCGTGAGGCGGCGACGCGACACGCGCACCCCGCGCTCGGAGAACGACGGATCCTGTTTGAGCTCGTGCTCGATCTGGCGGAGTATCCGCTGCTCATCGTCTGATAGTGGCATGCACTACGCATCATCGCACGTTCAAGGTGAATCCTCAACGCGCTCGCCCGGTTTCATCGGTGCGTTCCTGGTCGGGGCCCCATTGCTGGGAACCCTTGCGAACCAGCCGGAGCCCCTTGGATGTGACCGAACTGGCCGGGCCGATCGCTGCCGAGCCGAACCGTTCCCTGATCTCGTCGATCGCAGCTGCCGATCTGATCGGCTCGTCGGCGCTCCCTGGCGCATCGAGCAGGCTGAGTTGTTGGGCGCGTTCGCCGAATTTGCTGGTCGACACGCCGAGCAGGCGCACCCCGACCGATACGTCGAGTGCACGCAACAGGGGTCGCAGTTCGGCGACCAGCTCCGGGCCGGTGTCGACCGCCGACACCAACGTTATCGAACGGGTCACGGTGTCGAACCCGGCGAATCGAACCTTGAGCGTCAGCGTGCGGGCCGACGTCCCGTGGCGCCCGAGCCGCGATGACACGGCATCGGACAATCGCACCAGTTCGCGTTCCAGATCGGCCAGCACAGTGACGTCCTGAGGGTAGGTCTCCTCGTGACCGATCGATTTTGCCTCGCGGATGACCTCGACGGGCCGATCATCGAGCCCGTTCGCCAAGGCCAGCAGGTGCACTCCGCTCGCCTTCCCCAGGCTGGTGACGACCGTCGGCTCGTCGAGGCGAGCAAGGTCGCCCACGGTGTAAACACCGAGCCGTTCAAGCTTCTCCAACGTCTTGGGACCGACACCCCACAGCTTGGACACCGAGAGCGGATGCAAGAACTCGAGGATTTTGTCTGGCAGCACCTCGACGACACCCGGCCCCGGCAGCACACGTTCGGGAGTCGCCGTCGGCTTGGCCTCGACCGAGGCGAGCTTGGCGAGGAACTTGTTCGGGGCGACACCGACCGAGCAGCCAAGGCGGAGTTCGTCGCGGACGTCCCTGCGGATCGTCGCCGCGATCTGGACGCCCTCGCCGAACAGTCGCGTGGCGCCGCTGACGTCGAGGAATGCCTCGTCGAGCGAGAGCGGTTCGATCAGCGGCGTATAGCGCTGGAGGATCTCATGGACCTGCTCACTGACCTCGGTGTACAGGTCGTAGCTGCCTGGAAGGAACACGGCGTGCGGGCAGCGTCGACGAGCCACCGCCGAAGGCAGCGCCGAGAACACCCCGTACCGACGCGCCTCGTACGAGGCAGCCGCAACAACACCGCGCGGGCCGGTCCCGCCCACAACGACGGGTTGCCCGACCAGATCCGGCCGCCGCCGCAATTCGACCGACACGAAAAACGCATCCATGTCCACGTGAAGGATCACGCGTCGGGCCGGGGCACTCATCAGGTCAACCGTATCCGGGCGTGGCGGCACCGGCTGCCAGCCGGTCTGCCGGTCCGATCCAGTTGCTCTCACCTGGCTCTCACCTGGCTCTCACCTGGGTCGTCGACCATTGCTGGATGGATGATCGACAACAGGCTGCCTGGATGCATCGGAGGGCCGGGTTCGGGCTGCATCCCGACCAGGTCACCGAGGCGACCGCTCGCGGCGGGGCACAGGAGTTGGTACACCTGACCACACCTGCGACTCCCGAGGACCCGTGGGCGCGGGTCGACCTCGACCCAGAGCAGGGAGGCCGTCGAGCCGCGATCGCGGGATGGCTCAGGCATCTGATCGACACCACGACGCCGTTCGCCGACCGTCGGGCCTGGATGCTGCACGGCTGGCTCGTCTCTTCGATGGCCAAGGTCAACCGCCCCGAACTGATGGTCGAGCAGATTCGGCTGTTCCAAGTGACCGGTGGCGACAACTACCCCGACCTGTTGCGGGCGATCACGGTCGATCGGGCGATGCTGGCCTACCTCGACGGGCGCACGTCCACGGCGAAAGCGCCGAACGAGAACTACGGACGTGAGTTGCTCGAGCTGTTCTCGCTCGGCATCGGCAACTACGACGAAGACGACGTTCAGGCCGCAGCCCGCGCCCTGACCGGTTGGGTCGTCGGGCGCGACCAAGGTGCCGCCAGATTCGTACCGTCGCGTCACGATCCCGAGCCCCAGACACTGCTCGGCGAGGTCGGGGTCGACGATGTCGACTCGGTGATCTCGGTGATCACTGCCCAACCGGCCCACGCCGAGTTCGTGGCGCGACGTGTGGTGAGCGAGTACCTGGGCGATGAAACGGTGCTGGCCGACGCCGTCGCCGAGTTGGCTGATACCTACAGGAACGGCGGGATGCAGCTCGACTCGGTGATCGCTCGCGCGCTCGAGATCGGTCTTGACGGCTTCACGACACCGATCGTGCTGGCCCCGGTGCCGTGGTTCGTGATCGCCGCCCGCACGACCGGCGCCCTGAGCACGGTCAGCTCGGCGCGGATCGCGCGATCGATGACCGACGGCTTTGCCGACATGGGTCAGCTTCCGCTCGTGCCACCCAGCGTCGCCGGATGGCAGGCCGGTGAGGCGTGGCTCACCGCAAGTTCGTTGATCGCCCGCGCCAACGTCGCCGCTGCGCTGGCTGCCGCGCCCCCCGCCGATCAGCCGATTCGGGTGGCGATCGAGAACGGCGACCTCGATCTCGTCGCCCAACAACTCGGCCTGGCCGAGCCGTTCACGCCAGCCACGACGAGCGCGTTGAACGCACAGTCCGACCCCGTCAACCGACTGACGCTCGCCTTGGTGAGCCCGGAGAACCTCCTCGCATGAACATGATCTCACGCCGACGATTCCTCACGCTGTCCAGCGGGCTGGTGGTGGCCGGCTGCACGAACAGCTCGGGTGGCGCGCCCTCGGATGGCGCACCGACGACCGCTGCTGACCCGAACCCTGCCTCCACCACGACTGCGGCGACCACCAACGCCACAACCACAACCATGCCGTCGGCCGTCACGACGATCGCGACGCCCTCGGGCCTGGTACCCGACGACCGGGTGTTGGTGATGGTCGAGTTGGCCGGCGGCAACGACGCCATCAACACCTTGGCGCCTCTCGTCGAGTCGTACCGCAGCCTGCGCCCGACCCTGGCCCTCGCCGAATCGGACCTGATCACATCGGCGATGTTGCCGGGCCATGGGCTGCACCCCTCATTGGCGCCACTCCTGCCCTCGCTGGAAGGCGGGCGGCTGGCGGTGTTGGCCGGTATCGGGTTCTCGAATCCCAACCGATCACACTTCGTTTCGACGGACCGATGGATGCGAGCGGACCGGATGGATCAGCAGTTCGGTTGGCTCGGCCGGTGGCTCGACCAGCTGCCGGATGACCCCTCCGCGCTCGGCGCGACCGCGCTGGGGAGCAACGGACAGATGCTGCTCGGCACCGCCCGGTACGGCACCGTGATCGATGGAGTTGATTCGTTCGCCTATCCGGCTGGGATCGGAAACGCCTCGATCCGGGCGCTCACCGAACCGATCGCCGATGAACCACTGCTGGCGGCCGGTTCGGGGGCGTTCCTCGCTTCGATCGGCGCGATCGAGGAGTTCGACCCGATCGCCGACGCCCTGCGAGCACGCCTCCCCGAACCGGGCGCCGACGACGTCACTGCGCCGCGCGGCACGTTCTCGACAGGTCTCGCAGTCGCCGCCCAGCTCATCATCAGTGATGTCGGAACCAGAGTCGTCACTGTGACCGGGGGTGGTTTCGACACCCACAGCGAGCAACTCGGTACACACGCCGACCTCTTGGCCGATCTGGCGGTCGGTCTGGACGCCTTCTGGCAGGTGATCGACGAGGCCGGCATGAGCGATCGGGTGTTGCTCGTCACTCACAGCGAGTTCGGTCGCCGAGTCGTCGAGAATGCCAGCGGCGGCTGTGACCACGGCGCAGGCGGAGTCACGTTCGTGATGGGCGACAACATCCAACCGGGGCTACACGGAACGATCGACCTGACCGATCTGCTCGACGGTGACTTGCGGCCCGCGATCGATCCCGGCAACGTGTTTACGACCTGCCTCGATTGGCTCGGAGGTGATGTCGAAGCAGTCCTCGGGCAGCGCTCCGACGATCTGCGGTTGCTCGCCTGAACACGACTGGACAATGCCAGGCTGTGACCTGGCGGGCCTCACACATCGGTCGCCCAACACGGCTGGGTAGCCTGCTGGGCGATGCCGAGCGCGAACGGTGGTTCCTCGTGGGACCGCGACACCCTTCCCGAGGGCGACGAGAAGAAACAGGCAGTTCGCGAGATGTTCGATGCGATTGC